>Ga0272444_10000063_pt1 | contig 142828 bp, 134 predicted proteins | sample SSMForm13_FD_201033 | JGI IMG/M metagenome (GOLD analysis project Ga0272444, IMG submission 201033) | Marine sediment archaeal communities from Little Sippewissett salt marsh, Falmouth, MA, United States - SSM-Form-13 | ecosystem: Environmental > Aquatic > Marine > Wetlands > Sediment ...
CGAATACCCAGAATTTTAATAAATTAAAAACCACAATGAATTGCATGATGAACGTCAAAGGCATGCTGAAATTCGCGATACGAAAAAAGAATGCAAACCGGAAACAATCGGGAATTTATGTAAAAATTACCTATGTTTCGATGCTCAGGTTACATACCCCTGAAATTCTTCCTGTCTAGGCAGACCCTATCGCTGAAACAACTCACCTTTAGAGACGGTTAACATGAGAATCATCGTTTTTCGGTCGGTATCTTCCAAGATCCTGTCACTGGTTGCTCTCCTGAGTACAGCACTGATCATCGTTGCGGCCGTCGGCATCTATCAGATGAGCCGGATCGGCGGAGAGCTGACCGCAATCGCCGAAGAGGACATTCCCCTGACGGAATCCGTGGGTGCGGTTACCGTTCATCAGCTCGAACAGACGATCATGCTCGAACGGATGCTGCGTTTCGGCGGCATCGAGAGCCACGATGCCGAAAAGGGCTTCCACGCGAGCGTTCAGCGATTTGAGGAACTCGCCGGAGACGTCGACGAGGTCATCGCATCGGCGGAAAAGCTCGCCCGGCTGGCCCTCGATCATGCCGCCACGGCAGACATGGCCGACAAGTTCAAAACGGTGCTCTCCAGTCTGGAGGCGATCGCCGCTGAACATCATCGCTTCAACGAGGATACCCGCAAGGTCACCGGGCTGATCGAGGCAGGCAGGATCGAGGAGGCGAGCGCGCTTGCCGAAATGGTGGAAGCGGAAGGGGAGAAACTGGATCACGAACTGGTCGCATTGATGGCCGACCTGCAGGCCTTCACCGCAAAGGCGGCCCTGACCGCCGAAGAGCACGAGCGCGCCGGCATCTGGCAGCTGATCACCGTCTCCGTCCTGTCCGTTCTGGTCGGTGTCGGTCTGTCTCTCGTCATCTCGATCAAGTCGATCAGCCGTCCGCTCAGGCTGGTCACCCACGCCCTCAACAGACTGGCCGAGGACGACACGTCGATCGAGCTGAAAACGGGCGGAGCCGACGAGATCGGGCAGCTCTCCCGCACCTTCGCCAATTTCCGCGAAAAGACCATCGAGATCAAACGCCTCCAGGCTCAGGCCAAGGAAGAGGAAGAGCGCATCGAGCGCGAGAAGCGGGAAGTGACCCTGCGCATGGCGGACGAACTTGAAAACACGGTCAAATCCGTTTCAGACCGGATCGGCGTTGCCGTGAATGAACTGGCGGCGACCGCCAACCGGATGTCCGCAACCGCCGTCCAGACCTCCGAGCGCGCCAGCGGTGTCGCAAGTGCCGCGGAGCAGTCTTCCACCGGAATACAGTCGGTCGCGGCCTCAACGGAAGAACTGGTGACCTCGATCCAGGAAATCAGCCGGCAGGCATGTTCCGCAATGCAGCTGGCAACCGACACCAACGACCGCGTCGCCGCCTCCAACAAGACGGTCGAAGGCCTGTCCCATGCCGCCCAGAGCATCGACGACGTGGTCAAGCTCATCAATGACATCGCCGACCAGACCAACCTCCTGGCGCTGAATGCGACCATCGAGGCCGCGCGGGCCGGCGAGGCCGGCAAGGGCTTTGCCGTCGTTGCCTCTGAGGTGAAGGCGCTTGCCAACCAGACGAGCAGCGCGACCGAGGAGATCAGCCGCCAGATCAAGGAGATGCAGGTCGGCTCGAGCCAGACGGCGGAGGCCATCACGGCCATTGTCGACGCGATCACGAACATGAACCAGCAGATCACCGGCATCGCGTCCGCCGTGGAGGAACAGAATTCCGCGGCGGCGGAGATCTCGCGGTGCGTCACCGAAGTCGCCCAGGGCAGCAGCGATATCACCACCAGCATCTCCGATGTCAGTCACGGCGCGACCGATTCCAGTGCCGGCGCCCGACAGGTCCTGGATACGGTCGGCCAGCTCTCCACCCAGACCGCGGAACTGCAGCGCGAACTCGACGGTTTCCTCGTGAATATCCGCGCAGCCTGACCGGCATCGCGCCTCGCATACGGAAAGCCTGTACACAATCTTCCCCGCTCTCCATGCCCCAAGGACCGGCAGCCCGGAGAGCTTGCCGGTCGCCTTTTTCGCGCGCCCGCGCTAAACTGTCTCAGAAGAACAGAGGGGGAGACGTCATGCATGCGGGGCGCGGGCGCGTAGCCTGCATCGTTTTGCTGTTTCTTTTCGGGCTTGCGTTTCCGGCCTGCGCAAAGCCGTTGACCTTCGGCGTGCTCGCGCATCGCGGCGAAAACAATGCCCGCTCCCGCTGGCAGGCGACTGCCGAATATCTCACCGAAAAACTCCATGAGGAAGTAAGCCTCGTCCCGCTGACCCTTGAAGGCATGCAGGCGGCCCTTGCCGCAGGAAGACTTGATTTCCTGCTGACAAATCCCGGTCATTACGTCGCCACTGCCGCCGAATTCCCGCTCTCTCCCCTGGCAACCCTGCAGCGCAACCGGTCAGAGGGGGATGACCGGCCGAACAAATTCGGCTCTGTCATTTTCACCCGCGCCGACCGTGACGACATCCATGCTCTGGGTGATCTGAAAGGCAAAACCTTCGGAGCCGTCGCACCGGATGCTTTCGGGGGCTACCAGATCGCCGCCGACACTTTGATGTATAACGGTCTGAATCCCGAGCAGGATTTTCAGGCCATCAATTTCCTCGGTTTTCCGCAGGACAGGATCGTACGGGCCGTTGTGGATGGCGACGTCGATTTCGGCACGGTCCGCACCGGTATCATCGAGGCCATGGTGGCCGAGGACCGGCTTCGGATGAACCAGATCAAGGTGCTGAACCCGCACATCATCGATGGCTTCGACTACAAGCTTTCCACCGACCTTTTTCCCGAATGGACCTTCGCGGCGACCACACAGGTTTCCCCCGGACTGAAACGGAAAGCGGCAATCGCCCTCTTGTCCATGTCGCCGGCCGATCCGGCCGCTCTTGCCGGAAACTACGGCGGCTGGAACACGCCGATGAACGACAAGGATGTCCGTTCCGTTCTCGATACGCTCGCAGGACACCCCGGACCGCCGATGCAGCAACCCTCCGCAAACCTGACCTTCTGGTTGACGCTTGCGGCGCTGACCGGTTTCATCGCCTTTCTGCTCGGGCGCTTCAGGCTCCCTCGGCAGGCCCATGCGCCTCTGGGATCGGCCTTGGCTGGCGATGATGCAAGGCTGGCCGCCCTGACCCGCCGCGAACACCAGGTGCTCGATCTCATTGTCCGTGGCCGGACAAACAAGGAAATGGCGCGCCAGCTCGGCATCTCGCCCAAGACGGTGGAATTCCATCGCGGACATGTCATGAAAAAGCTCAAGGCGGACACGGTTGCCGACCTTGTCCGGATCGCCCTGGAATGCGGCCAGGGCATGCCGCACAGGCAAACCTAGGGAGAATCCTAGGGAATAACCGGCACCGCACCAGCTATCGGCGGAGACGGCCTCCAGACTAGCCTTCTGGCAGCGGACACAAGATCCGCGACAATACATCACCCAGGAGGAAACCAATGAGGACAGCACTCAAATCGCTGGCCCTGACGGCACTTGCAGCGCTGCTGCCACTTTCGGCCCATTCGGCCGAGGACGCCGGCCAGTCTCACGATTACCGCACCTTCCAGTCAGACGGCACGATCGAATATGGCAAGATCGGCGATTCCTACACCGCCGACCTCGTTATGTATCTGGCCGGCAACCAGTTCATGGTCATGGAAGAACTGATCAAGGACTTCCAGTCGAAGAACAGCGGCATCGCCAGCATCTATGTCGAAACCATCCCGCCGGGCCAGATCCTGAAAGGCCAGATCCTCAGCCAGGGCGAGATCAACGGCCAGAAAACCGCCCAGAACCCCGACCTTTATGCCAGCGTGAACCTCGGTCACCTGATGCAGTTGAAGAGAAAGGGCCTGATGGACGACTACATGGTCTACATCCACAACCAGCTGGAACTGATGGTCGCCAAGGGCAATCCGAAGGGGGTGAAGGGCCCGGAGGATCTGGCCCGTGACGATCTCGTCAAATCGCTGCCGAACCCGCTGACCGAGGGCATTTTCAAGTTCTACGGTTCGGCGATGCTCAAGGAACTCGGCATCTACGAAAAGGTGACGGCCAACGCGGAATGCAAGAGCTGCTGGGCAATCGAAGGCAAGACCTGGTTCACGGCGCGCCACCACCGCGAAACCCCCTACCTCATCGAGAAGGGCGAAGCGGATGTCGGCATCGTCTGGACGTCGGAGATCCTGCATGCGATCGCGACCGACCGTGCGATTGAAGGCGTCGCCATTCCCGCGCCCCTGAACATGGCGCAGAAGGTGAACTATGCCATCGGTCCGTTGAAGACCGGCCGCAACCAGGACAACGCGGCAAAATTCCTGGAATACCTGCAGACTACGGAAGCTCAGGACATCTACGCCAAATACGGCTTCGTTCCGGCAAGCGAGGAGGAACTGTCGCTCCGTCCGATCCCGGAAAGCTGATCCTGTTCAATAAGGCCCGGCGGCCAAGAACCGCCGGACCATGCATCGCGCACCATCGCCCATGATCTCAAGAGGACCGCCGGATTCCCGGCCGGCGGTTTTTCCCGGTAAAGCCATCGATGCCGCCCGCGTCGGCGCGACCGGCCGAAACCTCTTTCATTCTCCCAGACATATTGATGTTTTTTACGGCCGGGTCATACTTCATTGCGCGGAGGGGGCTCGCACAAAAGGGAGAACCTCCATGATCGAGGAAATACCGGGACGCCCCGAAGGAACCCTGGAATTCAGGCTGACGGGAAAGATAACCGGCGGCGATTACGATCAGGTCCTGACCCCGGCCATCGAAAAGGCCTTGCAGGACAACGAACGCATCCGGGTTCTCGTCCAGATCGGACCCGGCTTCGAAGGCTACTCGCTGGACGCGGCCTGGGACGACGCGCGGCTGGGGCTGCGCCACTGGTCCGGCTTCGACCGGGTCGCGGTCGTCAGTGACGTCGACTGGGTGAAGACCGCCGTCCGGGCGTTCGGGTTCGCGATGCCCTGTCCGGTCAGGACCTTCGACCTTGCCGAACATGAGGACGCCCGGCGCTGGCTTTCGGAATCCCTCGGCTCCATTCACGTCGTCAGACGCAATGGCGATCAGGTCGTGGTCCGGCTGCAGGGCAAGCTGGAGACCAGCGCCTACGAAACCATCGGCGGCGACCTGGATGCGATCATCGCCGACACCGGCCGGATCAGGCTGCTGCTCGACCTGCGCGACTTCGACGGCTGGCAGGGACTTGGCGCCCTGGGCGCCCATCTGTCCCTGGTCCGCGAACACCGCAAGGCGCCGAAGAAGGTCGCCGTTGTCGGCGACGCTCTCTGGATGCCGCTGGCGCAACGGGTGTTTTCGGTCTTTTCCGACGCCGACGTGAACTACTTCGAAGGCGGGGACTTTGCGCAAGCGGAGAAATGGATCGCTAGCTAGGCTCTTGCCTTTTTCGCCAGGTCCACCAGCACCCCGCGCAGCTGATCGGGCGCCTGCAGGGGCTCGTCGAACCACAGGCGCCGGACCTCGTCGCCCGCGACCAGGTCCATGCCTTCCGGATCGAGGGTCGCCAGCCGCCAGTTCGCGGGGCCTGCGCCGCACAGAACCTCCGCGTAGAGCCTGATCGCGTCGGCGTGGTCTTCGTTCATGTGGGCGACCGCGCCCGCTTCCATGTCCGCAAATTGCAGCCAGTTGCCCTGAAGGGCCAGATCTTCCCGGCGGAGTTCGTAGGCCTTGCCGAAACCGCCGTTCAGGCTGGCACGCGCCATTTCCAGCCGGAAAAAGGCGAAATCGCCGAAATCGACATAGAGTTCCGCCTTCGGCTGACGCGCCAGATAGCGGCGCCGCAGCCGGACGTGATCGTCGCTGCCGCGCTCGATGCGGCGGGCCTGGGTAAACAGGGTGATGCGGGCATGGGCAAGCGGATCCCCCTTGCCCGGCTCGCCGACAAGCAGGGATGATCGCGGGTCGGCGAGAATGGCGGCCGTGTGGCCTGAAAGCGTGGAGGTCAGGATCACCGGCGTTCCGTCGATATCGGTTGCCAGCGCCACCCGGCTTGCCAGGGGATGGCCGGACCCGGGTTCAATGGCAGCCAGCGCGCCGAAACGCGCGCTTCGTATCAGGTCCCCTGCCAATCGCCGGGCGGTGTCATCGGTCTCCCTTAAGACGTCCTTCTTCTTTTCCGGGGTCTGGTTCGGCGCCGTCATGGCATCTCCTTGAACGCGTCCAGGGTTGAAACCTTTTTCTCTCTCTCCGCTGTGCGGGACCATAGCACTCCGCCGGACCGTGTGGAGCCATTTTCCATGGTGAGAGACCCTGTCGGCAACCTGAACGCCAGATGAACGCGGGCCTCAGGATCGGTTCAGTGCCGTTCAGGCAAAGTCGTCTCATCAAATCACGGCGCCCCGCCAAGACCCCGGGACCGCCCCAAGGAGCCAAGACGATGACCACGATCACAAAACGCGTTCTCGCAATCGCCCTCACCGGCGCACTGCTGGCACCGACCCTCTCCACCGCCGAGGCCGGCCCCCGCCACGGCTGGAACAACCACCGCGGCGGCGCGCACCACCATCAGCCGCGGCGCCATCACGGCGGACACAAGAAGAAGCGCGATGATGTCGGCGCGGCGGTTGCCGCGGGCATCATCGGCCTTGCCGCCGGCGCCATCCTGCTGGGCGCGACCAGCCAGCCGAGCTACGCGGCACCGGCGCCCGATTACTACCCGCCGGCGCCCTATCCGGGCCGGGTTTCCGGCACCGGCTACCAGCCCTGGAGCCCGGCCTGGTACGACTACTGCTCTGGCAAGTACCGTTCGTTCAATCCCTCGACCGGCACCTACACCACCTACCAGGGCGAACAGAGGTTCTGCCAGTAACCCGGACGGCTTCCGGCGCGCCATAAAGACCTGTCTGGCATCAGGGCAGCCGAACTGACCACCTGCCAACGGGCATCGCCTGACGGCGGCGAGGGACCGATGGAGCGATTTGCAGCCAGATTGGCTCCGCTCCGACGGTCCCTTCGCCGTTCAGGTCCTCTGGCATCGATTACTGGCAGATCCGGTAGGTGCAGTCCTTGCCGTGGCAGCCGATGTCCACGTGGATATGGCCTTGATGATGCTCATCCGCTTCCGGCCCGAGCACGGTGGTGAACCGCTTGCAGGCGGAGGCGTGCACCGCATGCAGGAATTTACCGCGGGCGTCCTTGTCCAGGACCTGCTTTTCCGGGATCTCCGCGTTCCGGGTCTCCGCATCCGGCACCTCCGCGTCCGGCTCCTTCCCGGCCCAGTCGCTCCCGACCGATACGACATCTCCCGATTGGAACTCGAAGCCAAGGACGTCGAGCGCGTTGCCCAGGGCGTGTTCCGACAGCTTGCCGTCCTTGAGATTGTTCCTCCGGCGGCACTGGTAACCCGGGCCTGTATGGACCGCCTTGAGCCGCGCGCCGGTCGTTTCAACGGCAATCCGGGCCAGATCCTCCTCAACCCATCTTGAAAGAACCCCTGCGAAGCGGCAGCTGACCGTCGGCGCGGCAACGAGGCTCACGTCCGCCTCCCCGTTTACGCCTGCCAGCCGGACGGCGGAGGAAAACCCGCAGCCGTTGTCCCCGGCCACGGCCGGCAGATCGACCGTCTCGCCGAATTCCAGGAGGCACGGGACCGGCTTGGCCGCAGCCGTTTCATCCCGGTTACCGGCGTCAGTGGACGGCGCGCCCGGCGCGGCGGCCCGGTCCGGTTTCGGCGCCGGCACCGGTACGGCCGCCAATTCGCTCCCCGGTCTCCTGTCGGGCACCGGCGCGGTCGCCGGCACCGCGAAGCCGACGCCCGGGCTTGCCGGGCAAACCATCGCGGCCGCCAGCAGGGCCGCGGCAATCCGGCGCTTTCCCCGGCAGATCAAGTCCATCCGTCCCCTTCCCTCCTGCCCTGTCCTGCGATACCAATGGCAGGTAAAGCAAAATACGACGATCTGGCGGTTCATAGCCAGATTCCATCTCGAGACAACCATGACCCTGGAACTCTATTCGGCCTATGTCGTTGCAACGCTGATCCTGCTTGCAATCCCCGGCCCGACCATCATGCTGGTCATCAGCTACGCCCTGGCGCAGGGGCGCCGGTCGGCGACCGCGAGCGTGCTCGGCGTGGGCCTGGGCGATGCGACGGCCGCGGCCGCATCCCTCCTGGGCCTGGGCGCGCTTCTGGCGGCATCGGCAAGCCTGTTTGCGGTCCTGAAATGGGTCGGCGCCGCCTACCTGTTCTGGATCGGGCTGAAAATGTGGCGCGCCCGCGCCCATGGCCTGGATACGGTCACCGTTGCCCGGGTTCCGCCTGTCAAGGTGTTCCGGCACGCCTATATCGTCACGGCGCTCAATCCGAAAGGCATCGTCTTCTTCATGGCCTTCCTGCCGCATTTCGTCGTGGCCGAGGCACCGATCGTCCCCCAGCTTTTCCTTCTTGGAACGACCTTCGTCGTGCTCGGGATCGCCAATGCCGCCGTCTACGCCCTGACGGCAGCCGCCATCGGCGAACGGATGCGCAGCCCCTCGCTGGTTCGTCTGATCAATCGTGTCGGGGGAGGTTTCCTGATGTCCGCCGCCTTCATGACGGCGACACTCCAGCGCAGCTCGGGCTGAACCGGGTTCTGGGGTACGGCCCCTAGCGGTTTACGGCAAACGCGACCTTGGTCTTTGCCGAACCGCCTTCCGGTTCGCTCTGCTTCTTCATGTTCTTTTCCGCGTTCTCGCGAATGGCAATGAGCGAGCGGCTTGCGGCGTCATCGGTAAACTGCTTGTAGCGCTGGATGGCATCATTGACTGCCAGGCCGGACATGCCCAGATGCCTGGCACGCATCGTCAGGATGTTCTTGAAAGCGTCCTCCGACACACCGTTCGCCTTGCAGATGATGATAAGCGGTTTGTCGGACTTGCTGTAAATCAGGTTCGAAACGGCTGCGACCGGAAGATGACTGACCTTGGCAAGCAGGATTCCGAGTTCGGCGGCCCGGTCCGAGCGGGCAAACAACCGCACCGCGTCGTCAAGCTTGGCCTTGCCGTTCTGAACGTCCTTGATCAGCTGGTCGGACTGTTCCTTCGCTTCGGCAAGCCGCCTTGCGCGCGCGGCCACTTCCTCCGCGGCCCGCTCCGCCATAACCATGACCAGGGTGTTGTCGGCGCCAAGCCCCTTGACCCGCTCCATCAGTTCTTCGGACAGAAACGGCACCAGCATCCGCGCGGCATCGCTCGGCAGGTCCTTGCGGTTGATCAGCGCGGCCTGGATGGCCGGATAGGCCTTCGACCGGTCGACCAGCCGATGAAACGTGTCCTCGCTGAAACTTGCGCCGTTGTTCTCGGCAACTTTCGTCAGGACCTGGTTGTCTCCGCGCGTCACGATGACGCGGGTCACGACTTCCTCGACCTTTTCGCGTCCGGCGATGGCTTTCAGGTGCTCCTGCGAACCGGTCGTGGCGATCTCGGCAAGATCTTCGGCGTTCAGGACCGGAGACTCCTCCAGCACGGACTGCGCGACCTCGATCTGATCCTTGGCAAGCGTTACCATGAGGTCGCGGGGAGCGGCTGCATGAGAACTGACGCGTTTGGCTAGCGCCCGGCGTGCCTCATCCTCAAGCTGACCGAGCACGCGCATCACGATATCGCCGAACATCAGGCTGACCTGTTCAGCCTTGTCAGTGTCCGCGGACATAAAAAGGTCCGTCAGAGCCGCAACCAAACTTTTGCGTCCGCCCGTGCTATTGTCTTTTGCAAGCTCGGAAAGCTTTGTCAGCATTGAGCCTCCCCGGTGCAGTTCACTCCCATTTTCGGAAGATTAGCCGACGCGTGTTAACATTGCGCTACTACTATTGAACAAAAATTGTTAACGATATTCCAACGGATGCAAAGAACTTAGATTAAATCTATTATTATTAGTATTTTTCATGATGCAATCAGAAAAAGAGCTTGAACGCACTCGCAACCTGAAGATGGCGCCTCCTGAAGCGGAGTTTTCCTGATCTTTTTCTGCTTTCTGCCGCCTCCGGCGCCCCGCTCCGTCAACAGGCCCGCTGCGCTGCAGCATCTTTTTTCCTTCGCATCCGGCATGCACTCCCCTAAAGTCAGGCTGTTAGAGAAGGTAATCGGGAGGCCAATATGATCCTGACACGCAACCTGAATATGATTGCCTTTTTTGTCGCGTTCCTGTTTCTGACGGCAATCGTGCTCGGCATCTTCTGAGTGGTGCCGTCGCCGGATTGGCAATCCGGACCCGGACTACACAAGACGGAACAGACCGCCTGCGGCGACCGAAGTGCCCGGAGGCGTGCTTAACAGACGTTAACCGGCGTTGGGACGATTGATCCCGGAGGGCGATATTCCCGGCGGACTGGGGTCCGCGGGAGAGGAATTTGCCGGACATTCCAGAAAACCGAGGATGCGAAAGCCGGCTTTCACAGCCGGCTTTCCGCGTTGCCGTCAGGCGGCCTGCGCCACGGCGCCAATGGCGGCAAGCGCCCCTTCGCGCGCGCCATCGTTGCTCATGAGCTGATCGGCGGCAATGACCGTCACGTCGCTGATGCCGAGAAAACCCAGCACATGGCGCAGATAGCCGGTCGCGAAATCGGCGTCGGACCCGACCTTCACGCCACCGGATGCGATCACCAGATAGGCTTTCTTGTTTTCCAGAAGACCGACCGGGCCGGTTTCCGTGTAGCGGAAGGTTTCCCGGGCGCGGGCGACCAGGTCGATCCAGATCTTGAGCGAGGCCGGAAGCGAGAAATTGTAGACCGGGACCCCGATCACGATCGTGTCCGCGCTCTTCAGTTCGTTGACGAGCGTGTCGGAGAGCGCAAGCTTCAGGCGCTGCCCGGGGCTGCGTTCGGCAGGGTCGGTGAAATTCGCGCCGATCCAGTCTTCGTCGATGACCGGCAGTCCGGTGGAAACGTCGCGGGTCAGCACCCGTGCATCCGGTGACACGTCCAGAAACGTCGTGACAAGAGCGTCGGTCAGTTCGCGCGTCACCGATCCGGACCTGCGGCCGGAGGTATCGATTTTCAGGATCGTCTGGTGGGACATGGTCTTCTCCAATTCAGCGGCCCGAAGGCGTTTGTTCACTGATATCGGAGATAGTTATTCCACCAGACGATACTATAGCCGGATCGTTGAACAGTGCGTTCCCCGTCCAACGACCTACTCCGCCGCCTCCATGCGCCGCGGATCGTAGTTCAGGATCGGTGCGAGCCACCGTTCGGCAAGGCCGAGGTCCCAGCCCTTGCGCGCGGCATAGTCCGCGACCTGATCCTGCTCGATCTTGCCGACGCCGAAGTAATGGCTTTCCGGATGAGCGAAATAGAGCCCGGACACCGACGAGCCCGGCTTCATGGCGAAGCTTTCGGTCAATTCGATACCGGTCGCCTTTTCCGCATCCAGCAGGGCGAACAGGGTTTCCTTTTCCGTGTGATCCGGCTGGGCCGGATAGCCCGGTGCCGGGCGGATGCCCTGATACTTCTCCGCGATAAGATCCTCTGCCGACAGGGTCTCGTCCGCCGCATAGCCCCAAAGCTCGGTCCGCACGATCTGATGCAGCTTTTCGGCAAACGCCTCGGCCAGCCGGTCCGCCAGGGCCTGGCTGAGGATCTTGTTGTAGTCGTCCCCGGCCTGCGCGTAGCGTTGGGCCAGTTCGTCCTCGCCGTGGCCCGCAGTCACGGCGAACCCGCCGATGTAATCGGCAATGCCGCTTTCTTCCGGCGCCACGAAATCGGCCAGAGCCAGGTTCGCGCGGCCGCCGGCCGTGCGCACCATCTGCTGGCGCAGGCTGTGCAGGACCGCCCGGTCCGCGCCGCGGCTCTCGTCGGCATAGACGACGATATCGTCGCCCCGGCCCGCCGCCGGCCAGAGACCGGCAACCCCGCGTGCCGTCAGAAGCTTTTTCTCCACGATCTCGTCAAGCATCCTGCGGGCATCGTCATAGAGCGCCTTGGCCGCGGGGCCATAGCGGTTGTCGGTCAGGATCTGCGGGTACTGTCCCTTGATTTCCCATGTGGAGAAGAACGGCGTCCAGTCGATGACCGGAACCAGTTCCTCCAGCGGGAAGTCGTCAAAGACCCTGGTGCCCAGCATCTTCGGCCGGGCCGGCCGCGCTTCGGTGAAATCGAGCGCAAGCCGGTTGGCGCGCGCCTCTTGGAGGCTGACCCGCTGGGCCTGATTGCGTCCGGCGTGTTTTTCCGCAATGTCGGCATATTCCGAGCGCACTTCCTCGTAGAGCGCCTTGCGCTGCTCCTGGTTCATCAGCCGGGTGGCGACCCCGACCGCACGCCCGGCATCGGTGACATAGATCGACTGACCGCGCGCGTAGTTCGGATGGATTTTCACCGCGGTGTGGATCCGGCTGGTGGTCGCCCCGCCGATCATCAGCGGCAGATCGAAGCCCTCCCGTTCCAGTTCCGCCGCCACATGGCACATTTCGTCGAGCGACGGCGTGATCAGGCCGCTGAGGCCGATGATATCGACCTTCTCCTGCCGCGCCGTTTCCATGATCTTGGCGACGGGCACCATGACGCCGAGATCGATCACCTCGAAATTGTTGCACTGGAGAACCACGCCGACGATGTTCTTGCCGATGTCGTGCACATCGCCCTTCACCGTCGCCATCAGGATCTTGCCGTTGGACGACTGCCCGACCTGACCGAGTTCTTCCTTTTCCTTCTCCATGAAGGGCATCAGGTAGGCCACGGCCTTTTTCATCACCCGGGCGGACTTCACCACCTGGGGCAGGAACATCTGGCCGGAACCGAACAGGTCGCCGACGACATTCATACCGTCCATCAGCGGCCCTTCGATCACGTGGAGCGGCCGGTCGAACGACTGGCGTGCCTCTTCGGTATCCTCAACCACATAATCGTCGATGCCGTTGACGAGCGCATGTTCCAGACGCTTGGCCACGTCCCAGGTGCGCCATGTCAGGTCGACTTCCCTCTTCTGTCCGCCCTCGCCCTTCCAGCGCTCGGCCGCTTCCAGCAGCCGGTCGGTCGCGTCCGGGCGCCGGTTGAGCACCACGTCCTCGCAGAGCTCGCGCAGTTCCGTTTCCAGCTTGTCGTAGACGGCCAACTGGCCGGCATTGACGATCGCCATGTCCATGCCCTTGTGGATGGCATGGTAGAGGAACACCGAATGCATCGCCTGGCGCACCTTCTCGTTCCCGCGGAACGAGAACGACAGGTTGGAGACCCCGCCCGACACATGGGCGTGCTCAAGGTTTTCCCGGATCCAGCCGGTGGCCTCGATGAAATCGACGCCGTAATTGTTGTGCTCCTCGATGCCGGTCGCCACGGCAAAGATGTTCGGATCGAAGATGATGTCTTCCGGCGGAAAGCCGACCTTTTCGGTCAGGATCCTGTAGGAGCGGCCGCAAATCTCGATCTTGCGTTCGAAGGTATCGGCCTGGCCCTTCTCGTCGAACGCCATGATGACGACCGCCGCACCGTAGCGGCGGACCTTCCGGGCCTGTTCGATGAAGGCCTCTTCGCCTTCCTTCATGGAAATGGAATTGACGACGCCCTTGCCCTGAATGCACTTCAGACCGGCCTCGATCACGCTCCACTTGGAACTGTCGACCATGACCGGAACCCGGGCGATGTCCGGCTCGGCCGCCACCAGGTTGAGGAAGGTCACCATGGCCGCTTCGGAATCGAGCAGGCCTTCGTCCATGTTGACGTCGATGATCTGGGCGCCGTTTTCCACCTGGTCGCGGGCGACGTCGAGGGCGGTTGCGTAATCGCCTTCCTTGATCAGCTTCCGGAACCGGGCGGAACCGGTCACGTTGGTGCGCTCGCCCACGTTGACGAAATTGGTTTCCGGAGTCAGCACGAAGGGCTCGAGACCCGACAGGCGCATGTGGCGCGGAATTTCCGGAATGGCCCGCGGCGCCTTGCCGGCGACGGCATCCGCGATCGCCTTGATGTGCGCGGGCGTCGTGCCGCAGCAGCCGCCGACCACGTTGACCAGGCCTGAAGCCGCGAACTCCTCCAGAAGCCCGGCCATATGTTCCGGGCTTTCGTCGTACTCGCCGAACTCGTTCGGCAGGCCGGCATTCGGATAGGCGCAGACCAGCGTGTCCGCCACCCGGGCCAACTCCGCAAGATGGGCGCGCATTTCCTTGGCGCCCAGCGCGCAGTTCAGACCGACGGTGATCGGATTGGCATGACGAATGGAATTCCAGAAGGCCTCCGGCGTCTGTCCGGACAGTGTCCGGCCGGAGAGGTCGGTGATCGTTCCCGACACCATCACCGGCAGCGTCTTGCCCAGTTCCTCAAACACCTCCTCGATGGCGAACAGCGCCGCCTTGGCGTTGAGCGTATCGAAGATGGTCTCCAGCAGAAGGATGTCGGCGCCACCCTTGATCAGCCCGCGCGCGGCCTCGCCGTAAGCCTTGCGCAGATCGTCGAACGTGACCGCCCGGAAGCCCGGATTGTTCACGTCCGGAGAGATCGATGCGGTCCGGTTGGTCGGGCCGAGTGCGCCGGCCACGAACCGCGGCCGGGACGGATCTTCCGCCTCCACTTCCCTGCAGGCCTGCCGGGCAAGCTGCGCGCCGGCCAGATTGAGCTCATAGGCGACGTCCTCCAGACCGTAATCCGCCTGGGCGATGGTGGTGGAGGAAAACGTGTTGGTGGCGACGATATCCGCGCCGGATTTCAGGTAATCCAGATGGATCTGCCGGATCGCGTGCGGATGGGTCAGGTTCAACAGGTCGTTGTTGCCCTTCAGGTCCGAGGCCCAGTCCTTGAACCGTTCGCCGCGGAACGCCGCCTCGTCGAGCTTCAGGTTCTGGATTTCGGTGCCCATGGCGCCGTCCAGCACCAGAATGCGGCTCGCCGCCGCGCTCGTCAGGCGGTCGAAGGTATCGGTCTTTGTCACGTTAATGCCCTTTCGGCGCCTCTCAGGCGGCCTTCTGTTCCCGCGCCTGTGTTCCCATGCCGAGCATGTGGCAGATCGCATAGGTCAGGTCCGCCCGGTTCATGGTGTAGAAATGGAAGTCGGAGATGCCCCGGTCGACCAGGTCCATCACCTGCTCGTAGGCGATACCGGCGCCGACCAGCTTGCGGGTTTCCGGATCGTTGTGCAGACCGGCGAACCGGCGCGCCAGCCAGTCGGGGATCGACGTCCCGCATTTGGCCGAGAACGTCATCGTCTGCTCGAAATTATGGATCGGCAGAATGCCCGGAATGACCGGAATGGAGATCCCCGCCTTGGCGACCCGCTCCAGATAGTCCTCGAACATGTCGTTGTCGAAGAAATACTGGGTGATGACCCGGTTCGCCCCGGCGTCGACCTTGCGCTTCAGGTTGTCGATTTCACTCTGCCAGTCTGCGCTTTCCGGGTGTCTTTCCGGATAACCGGAAACCGAAATGTCGAAATCCGCGATGTTCTTGATGCCGGCGACCAGATCCGACGCATAGGCGTATCCGTCCGCATGGGGCTCGTAGATCGATCCGATCCCGTTGAGCGGATCGCCGCGCAGGGCGACGAGACTGCGCACGCCCAGGTCCCAGTATTCCCGGATGATCTCGTCGACTTCCGCCTTCGACGCACCGACACAGGTCAGGTGGGCCGCCGGACGCAGATCGGTTTCCTTGAGAAACCGCGCAACGGTCCTGTGGGTGGTTTCCCGTGTCGTGCCGCCGGCCCCGTAGGTGACGGAAACAAAGGACGGCTGCAGCGGCTGCAGACGCTCGGCCACCGACCAGAGATTTTCCGCCATCTTTTCCGACTTGGGCGGAAAGAATTCGAAGGACGCCGTGATCGGCGAGGAGGAAGCCAGGCGCGAACGCCGTGTCAGCAGGTCTTGTGTCATGGTCAGGCAACTTCTCGGGTGGGATCGGCTACGGGCAGGTCGGTCACAACGCGCCGGTCCTGCGCAAGCCAGAGTGTCACAGTGAGTTTCGTCTTGTCGTTTTCCCGCGGCGTCAGATCGGTGACCCGTTCCAGGTCGAGATCGTGCGCTTCCAGCCAGCGTTCCATCTGGTCGTGACCGAAGCCGAGACGGCGGTGGGCATGGGCCTCGCGCAGGAATTCCAGCTCGTGCGGCGCGAAATCGATGATCAGCAGACGTCCCCCGGGCCGCAGCGCCCGGGCCGCTTCCGCCAGAGCGCGGGCCGGATCGTCCAGGAAGTGCAGCACCTGATGGATCGCGACCACGTCGAACGACCGGGGCGGAACGTTCAGGGCATAGATATCGCCGTGCCGCACCTGGGCCTGGGTCAGGCCGGCGCGGGACAGATTGGCGCGCGCCACGGCAAGCATGTCATGGGAGGCGTCGATGCCGAGTGCGGAGACGTAATGACCGCTGAACAGTTCCAGCAGCCGGCCTGTGCCGGTGCCGAGATCCAGGAAGGTCTGGAACGGCTTGTCACCGAGCGCCGCCAGCATCGCCGTTTCGACCTCCGCATCCGCCGCATGCAGCGAGCGCTCCTGATCCCAGGTCAGCGCCTTGGAGGCAAAATAGGCCGCCGCCTCTTCCGCCTTGGCCTTGCGGATCGCCTTGAACCGTTCCTGGTCGCCGGTCAGGACCGGATCCTCGGCGGAGATCCGCGCCACCAGGTCACGGGCAATATCGCCCGCCGGCCCGTCCGCCAGCCGGTAGTACACCCAGCCGCCTTCGGGAAAGCGCAGGATCAGCCCGGCTTCCGCGAGCAGCTTCAGGTGCCGGGAAATGCGCGGCTGGCTCTGGCGCAGGATTTCGGTGGCGTCCTTGACGGTCAGTTCGCTCTCGGCAAGCAGCGCGATCAGGCGCAGGCGGGTCGCCTCGCCGATCGCGCGCAGCGTGTTCAAGGTCGCGTCTACCGAAAGTGTCTGTTCGTCCGCCATCTCAGCCGTCGAGTCCCGTACGTTGATATAAAGATATCTTTATACGAACAACTCGACAGAGGCAAGGATTGAATGAGGGGCCTGTCGGGCAGAGTGAACAGATTCTGAAGGCAAAAACGCGGGGCCGGAGAGCTTAAGTCCCTCCGCCGGAACAAAAAAAGGGCACCGGCCGGCGCCGGCGCCCTGAAATTGACTTGCGGTGAAGGTGACTACCGTATTTCGAACGGAAGCTTCACCGATGCGCTCTGGTCGTTGTTGAGCTGGTCGCGCAGGGTCACCAGGAGTTCATACCTGGCCTTGGGTGCGCCGGTCAGGTTCAGGGTCATGTTCGCCATATATTCGGTGTTGAAGGCATGACTGGCGAATTTGAACTCTCCGAAATCCCGCTTCCCCGCAAGAATGTTGCCATCCGGCGAGAGCAGTTCGAAGTCCACGACCATGTGCGAGCGGTAGATGCCGTTTTCCTGTTTCCACGTGAACCCGATGGGCTCCAGGTAAATCAGAAGCGGCTCCCCGTCCGCGAAGACCGCCTCCGGACGCGGATTATAGAGCCCGAACCCGGCGGCCGGGCTTTGAACGAAAAGCGCCTTGTCGATGCTGAGCGGCGCTTCTTTCCAGGCCCCGGTGAGCGCTTCCCGCATGAGCAGCACCGCTTCCCGGCTCTTTCCGGCACCGAGCGCGGCCTCCGCCTCGCCCGCCTTGTCCACCAGGTCCCCGGCGAAAGCCGCCTGGAGCAGCGCTAAACCGATACCCGTCGCCAGAACAAACCTGCGCGCCATAGTCACTCCCCTTCGACCGGCCGGCAACCGGCTGATCCTGTTTGCTGCAATTGTGTCATGCGGGAGAGTAGAGGAAGCGGCACCCCCGGGAATTGATCAGGCTCAACCGCTCCCCGGTTCGCAGCATCGGCACGAAAGTACCCCCCGAAAGCCTCAGGTCTGGGTCTCGGGGTTGTTTTCCTCCTCCGCCATCATGGCCTGCGCCGCGGCTCCCGCGGCCGCGGCCCTGGCCGTCTCGCTGAGCGCGGATTGACCGTCCTCGGTGTTTTCGTTGTCCGACGCCACATGGACGGTGACCTGGCGATGGGCGAACTTGATGCCGTTCTCCCGGAACAGGTCCTGCAGCCCGGCATAGACGACCTTGCGCAGAATGAACTGCTTGCCCGGCTTCGTCATGAATTTCACCCGGGCCACCATCGCCGAATCCTCCATCGACATGATGCCTTGCGATTTCAGCGGCTGCAGGAACATCGGGCCGTATTCCTCGTCCTCCATCAGCTGCTGGCCGAACTTCTTGATGATCTTGCGCATCTTTTCCACATCGGTGTCGTAGGTCACCCGGAACGCAAGCTTCATCATCGCCCAGTCGCGGGAGAAGTTTTCCACGTGCTGGATTTCACCGAAGGGAATGGTCGTCAACGCGCCGCGATGGTGGCGCAGTTGCATGGAGCGGATGGAAATCTTCTCCACAACCCCCTTGGCGCTGCCGATATCGATATATTCCCCTTTCCGGAAGGCATCGTCGATCAGGTAGAAGGCGCCCGAGAAGATATCCCGGATGAGGGTCTGCGCGCCGAAACCGACCGCAAGCCCGACAACGCCGGCGCCGGCAAAGATCGGCGCAATGTTCACGCCCAGGTCCGACAGGACGATCATCGCCGAGATGACGACAATCGTGATCAGCAGGAAGTTGCGGAATATCGGCAGCAGGGTGGCGATCCGGCTTTCCCCGGTCCCGCCGATTTCCATTTCGCTGTCCTGCCCCGCGTCCGGGCTTTCCTTGGCGATCTGCAGGTCGATCGACAGCGCCACCGCGCGATAGGCCATGTAGCCGAGGAACGCCACCAGCAGCACGTCGAGAAATCCGCCGAAGATCGTGCCCTCGTCGGACAGGGACACACCCCAGCTGAGGGCAAGCAGATCGATACCGGCGAAGACCGCCAGCAGCCGGGCGCCGTGATCGAGCAATTCGCGGAAGGGCAGGCGCCTTGCCTCGCGATCGGCCGCCTCCGCGAAGGCCTGCGCCTCGATGCTGCGCGGCTCGCCATCTTCTTCCTGGCCCTCGGACTTTTCCATTCGCCGGATGTCTTCGGCGATTTCGGCCTGGACCCTGGCCGTATCCAGACGCGGCAACAGGAGCTTGTCGATCAGCAGAATGAGCAGGCCGTAGCCGGCGGCGGCCACGATCAGCGACAGGATCGGCGCGGCGACGAGACCGGAGGCGGACGGAAGATCCAGAAGCATCCGGACCGCCGTCGTCGCCCAGGCTACGACGAAATAGACAACCGCGATCAGATGCCACGTCCCGCCAAGCAGGCGGCGCCACAGGGGCGCGTCCTCGCCCTCTCCGCCGCGGATCAGGTCTCCGATCACCCGCCGATAGGCGATGGCGATGCCGCTCAGGATCAGCGTCGACACAAGCGAACCGGCGATCAGCGCAAGATCCTGCGCCCTGGCCGGGAGGCCGAGCAATCCCATCCAGAGGCTGAAGCCCATGAACAGCCCGACGGCCGCGGTACCGGTCAGGAGGCTCAGGTAAAGGCCCCAGGCCTGGCCGTTGGACATCCTGAGCAGCCGGAGCCTCGGCGAATCCGGCGCCAGGATCGTGCGGAGGATGATGCGCACGAAAAGCACCTGGGCCGCGACCCCAAGCAGAACCAGCGACGTGCGTCCCGAGATCTCCACCCCCCGGTTCAGGACCAGAACCACGGCGCCGGCGACCAGGACAAAGGCAACAATCCCGAACATCATCAGGATCGCGCGAAGATAGAGATAGGAAATCTTCTCCGCCCGGTGCACGACTTCCGCTTCATAGAACCGGGCGAACTGTTTCCGGCCCCGGCGGTCCACAAGGTAAAGTGCCGCCAGTCCGAGCAGGCCCGCGATGACCGCATTGCGGAGCGCCGTCCAGACCCACCCTTCCCCGGCCGCCTGGTCATGGGCTTGAATGGCCGACAGGAAGGTGGCGGGAAAACCGGGTGCCGCCTGCAGGATGGTGTCGAACACCGTCTGTGCCCGGGAAATCCGGTCGAGGTAGCCCTCGACGGCCGGCATTGCTCCGCCTGATGCCGTCGCGGGCCTGGCATCCTCCGCTTCCGCAGGTGCCGCGGCCTCAGGCGTTGCCTTCTCGCTCTCCTGGCTGAGCACCTGTTTCAGGACGGCGGCTTGCGCATTGGCCGGCGCCGTCAGGCTGACGGGTCCCTGGGAGGCAAAAAGACCGGCTCCGACCACAAGGATCGCCGCGGCAAATCTCAGACCTGACCGCGATTTCGAAAACGTCCGGATATTGAAATGCAAGTTCATTCAAATGCCTCCCGCCCCATGGCCGAACGACAAATTAGCTCAGAGGACCGTGGCCGGTCCAATGCCAATGACGGTTTTAAGGTCAGGAAATGCATGACCGGAAAAGAAAAACAGCCTGACCGGAGGGTCAGGCTGCCAGTTTGCGGGGATGTGCTTCCTTGAGATCAATGCAGGACGGTATGGTTCCAATGCGCCATCTTGCGCTTGGCGTCGCCGATCGTCATCCGTTCGAAGGTCTTCATCGCCCGGCTGCGGTCATCCAGCGACAGACGGTGACGCCACGGCCCGATCGACAAAAGGGCGCCGACCGTGATCGCCGACAGGCCGCTCGCCTTGGCGGTGATCAGGAACGGTTCCGGATCGGAACGGACCATCCAGTGGCTGACTTCTTCCACGCCGCAGCGGACCAGCCAGGCGAACGCGGCAACGGCTTCCGGGAACCTGTCCTCGGAGGCGAACCGGCGGAGCGTCGCCTCCGACACCATGCCGCGCTTGGCCAGCAGCAGCACCCGGCTGCGGGCGGTTTCGAAATCGTAGCGGCCGAGCCAGTACTGGTTTGACATGCGCTGCGCGGCAATCTCGGTCGCCTCGTCCACACGCTCGGCGTCCGTGCTCTGACCGCGGGCCGCCAGGCTGCGGCGGACTTCCTCGCCGGCAACGGCGACCAGGGAACGGATATGGGCCTCGGCCAGGTCGCCGCGCTCGCTCAGGGAGGTCTGCAGGGTGGCATCGGACGCGGAATCGCCGATCAGGGTCATCATCGCGGCATCGGAAAGAACCGCGCCTTCGTTGCTGGCGACCTTGCGCTTCACCCGAAGATCGCCACGGCGGACGAGAACGTCGGTCACTTCCTCCGACAGGACATCGCGATGGGCGATCGCCAGGCGATGGCTGTTGCCGCTGGCGTCGGCGATCCGGACGAGATCGGCGTCCCGCAGCACGGTGGAGCGCTCCAGGATCGGTTCCGCAACCTCGATCTGGTCGTCGGCGAGCCGGCGGATCGTTTCCTCCGGACCGCGGCGCAGGCCGGCCATCTGTTCGGCGACAAACCTGCGCACTTCCGTTTCGACCATATCGACAAGGCGGATCAGGACGGAATCGTATATGTCGACCTGTTCGTCGGAACAGCGGTCGGAGGTCAGCGCGAACAGGGTGGCCACGTGACGTGCCAGTTCCGCTCGGCGGGCGCTGCCAGCTTCACCGGAAAGCTCCGAAAAGTTCACCAGCTCGGTTTTCAACGCATCAGACATGGTTCGTTACCCGATTGAAGACTAAATCTGACCCGAAGATGAAGGGGAGCTTTAAAGAAGAAAAAAACACGAAACCGGGGAATCGAAATGTTTTTTGTTAAAACTTGCAAGTAATTCGATACACATTGCGGAGATCCCTATTATCCGATTGAACTTTATGAATTTTTCAGGAAAACGCCCGTGTCCGGAGAGCTGAAAACCGGCATGAAGATTCTTGCAGAAAGACGAAATTTTTCTTCGGCAGGCCGCTTGCCCCGCGTCCCGGAAACCGGAAATATCAATAAAGCTAACGTGTTTGGAGTTCGCGGATGACCGACGCCCCCCGCCCCGGCGAAATCGCCCTTGCCCAGGATCCCGGCAGCCTGGAACCCGATGCCGGGCTGGTGTTCATCGGCCGGATCAGGACGCCCTGGACCGACCGCCACGCCTGCCCGCGCAGCGGCAGCGCCTCCACCGAGATCTGCGAGATCACGCTGGAGGCGGACTATGAACCGGGGCTGCAGTCGATCGAAAGCTGCAGCCATCTGATCGTGCTTTACTGGATGCACCGGGCCCGGCGCGACCTGATCGTCCAGGCGCCCGCCTTCGACAGCACCACCCACGGCTGTTTCGCGCTGCGCACACCGATCCGGCCCAACCCGGTCTCGCTGTCCGTGGTGGAACTGATCGGGCGCACGGGACCGGTGCTGAGGGTCCGCGGCCTCGATTGCCTGGACGGCACGCCGCTCATCGACATCAAGCCGTATTTCGCGAAAAACGATTCCGTTCCGGATGCGCGTGTCGGCTGGCACGAGCACCGCACCCACCCGGACCGGCGCTCCCCCGAACTCTAGGGTCGGAATTCCGCAAAAAAGAAGGGGCGGATGATGGGTCCGCCCCTCAAGTTGCACCAAACATGTTGGCTGCTTATCCGGTCGATTGCCTCAATCAGGCAATGTCGAAACGGTCGGCGTTCATGACCTTGGTCCAGGCCGCGACGAAGTCCTTGACGAACTTCTCCGCGCTGTCGTCCTGGGCGTAGACTTCCGCATAGGCCCTGAGGATCGAGTTGGAGCCGAAGACCAGATCCATCCGCGTCGCGGTCCACTTGGTGGCGCCGGTCTTGCGGTCCTGGATTTCGTAGGTGCCGTTGTCGGCGGGAACCCACTTGTAGGCCATGTCGGTCAGGTTGACGAAGAAGTCGGTCGTCAGCGCGCCCTCGCGGTCCGTGAAGACACCGTGCCTGGTGCCGCCGTGGTTGGTGCCCAGGGCGCGCATGCCGCCGACCAGGACGGTCATTTCCGCAGCGGTCAGACCCATCAGCTGGGCCCGGTCGAGCATCATCTCTTCCGCGCTGACCACATAGTCCTTCTTCAGCCAGTTGCGGAAACCGTCAGCGAGCGGCTCCAGCACGTCGAACGACTCCGCGTCGGTCATCTCGTCGGTCGCGTCGCCGCGGCCCGGCGCGAAGGGGACCGAAACGTCGTAACCGGCAGCCTTGGCGGCCTTCTCGATGCCGACATTGCCGGCCAGGACGATCACGTCGGCGATGCTTGCGCCGGTTTCCCTGGCGATCGGCTCCAGGACACCCAGAACCTTGGCCAGACGGGCCGGCTCATTGCCTTCCCAGTCCTTCTGCGGAGCCAGGCGGATACGGGCACCGTTGGCGCCGCCGCGCATGTCGGAACCGCGGTAGGTCCGCGCGCTGTCCCAGGCGGTGGAAACCATTTCAGCCAGGGAAAGACCGCTTGCCGCGATCTTGGACTTGACAGCATCGACATCGTAGTCGGTCGGACCGGCCGGGATCGGATCCTGCCAGATCAGGTCTTCCGCCGGAACGTCCGGACCGACGTAGCGGACCTTCGGGCCCATGTCGCGGTGGGTCAGCTTGAACCAGGCGCGGGCGAAGGTGTCGTTGAAGTACGCCGGATCGGCCATGAACTTCTCGCAGATGGCGCGATAGGCCGGATCCATCTTCATGGCCATGTCGGCGTCGGTCATCATCGGCATGCGGCGGACCGACGGATCGCTCGCGTCAACCGGCATGTCCTCTTCCTTGATACCGACGGGCTGCCACTGGTTGGCGCCGGCCGGGCTCTTGGTCAGTTCCCATTCATAGCCGAACAGCAGGTCGAAATAACCCATGTCGAACTTGGTCGGGTTGGTTGTCCAGGCGCCCTCGATGCCGGAGGTGACGGCTTCGCTGGCCTTGCCGTTCTGGTTCGGGTTCATCCAGCCCATGCCCTGGTTCTCGATACCGGCTGCTTCCGGCTCCGGACCGAGCGCGCCGGCGTCGCCGTTGCCGTGCGCCTTGCCGACGGTGTGGCCACCGGCCGTCAGGGCGGCGGTTTCCTCGTCGTTCATGGCCATGCGGGCGAAGGTTTCACGCACATGCTGCGCCGACTTCAGCGGATCCGGCTGGCCGTTCACGCCTTCCGGGTTGACGTAGATGAGACCCATCTGCACGGCGGCCAGCGGGTTTTCCATGGTGTCCGGCTTGGCGACATCGCCGTAGCGGCTGTCACTCGGCGCCAGCCATTCCTTTTCCGCACCCCAGTAGGTGTCGATTTCCGGATGCCAGATGTCTTCGCGGCCGAAGCCGAAGCCGAAGGTCTTCAGACCCATGTTTTCATAGGCGATGGTCCCGGCCAGGATGATCAGGTCGGCCCAGGAGACCTTGTTGCCGTATTTTTTCTTGAGCGGCCACAGCAGGCGCCGGGCCTTGTCGAGGCTCGCGTTGTCCGGCCAGGAGTTCAGGGGGGCGAACCGGATGTTGCCGGCTCCGCCGCCGCCACGGCCGTCGGCCAGGCGGTAGGAGCCCGCGGAGTGCCACGCCAGGCGGATCATCAGGCCGCCGTAGTGACCCCAGTCAGCCGGCCACCAGTCCTGGCTCTCGGTCATCAGCGCATGCATGTCTTTCTTCAGCGCTTCCACGTCGAGCTTCTTCAGCTCCTCGCGGTAGTCGAAGTCCTTGCCCAGCGGATTGGTCTTGGTGTCATGCTGGTGGAGAATGTCCAGGTTCAGGGATTTCGGCCACCAGTCCATCACCGATGCACCCGTTTCGGTCAGACCGCCGTGCATCACCGGGCAGCCACCTGATTTTTCGACTTTAGCGTCCATCTTTTTCTCCGATCAATTTCTAACGGAATTTTCGAGATAGTTCCGAGCGGACCTACCTGGCTCCTCGTACCGTTCGCGATCCCTCTCCCCGGTGTTGGATCACACCGCAAAAAGCCGCGAACGTCGTCCTCCCGTCCGTTGGACTGTGATGATTATATAGGCCCACCATGACAGGCATATCCAATTGGATTGATTCCAAACTGCAATCAGATATTCTTATCGACCATGATCTCACTGCGACAATTACGTTATCTCGACGCTCTTGCCACCCACCTGCATTTCCGCAGGGCCGCGGATGCGGTCTCCGTGTCCCAGCCGGCGCTTTCCATGCAGATCAAGGATCTGGAAGAGCAGCTCGCCGTGAAGCTGGTCGAGCGCCTGCCGGCCTCGGTGCGGCTGACCCATGAAGGCGAGGAGGTTGTGGCGCGCGCGCGCAAGATCCTGACCGACGTGGCCGACCTGACGGACTATGCCCGCCAGCGCGCCCAGCCGCTCGCCGGCGCCCTGCGCCTCGGCATCATTCCCTCGATCGCCCCGTATCTATTGCCGAAGATCCTGCCCGCGCTTGGCCATTCCCATCCGGAGCTGAAACTGACGATTCGCGAAACGCTCACGGAGACGCTGACGGAAGAACTGCTCGCGGGGCAGCTCGACGCCATCATCATCGCCTTGCCGGTCGAAAGCACCCTGCTCCGGGCGGAACCCCTCTTCATCGACCGGTTTCTGCTCGCCCGGGCCAAGGAACCGGACTGCGACCTGCGCCGGCGGGTCTCCCCGCAAGAGATCCGGCCGGACAGCCTGCTGCTTCTGGAGGAAGGCCACTGCCTGCGCGACCAGGCGCTCAACTATTGTCAGAACCTTCCCGTACCGGACAAGGCGCCCTCACTCGGCGCGACCAGCCTTGCGACGGTGATGCAGATGGTTGCCGCCGGCTACGGCGTCACCCTGCTGCCGGAGATCTGCGCCGACGTGGAAGTCCGTGACGACCGGGTCGACCTGCTGCGGTTCCAGGAGCCCCAGCCGGCCCGCACCGTCGGCCTCGTCTGGCGCAAGTCGTCGCCCCGGATCCGGGATTTCGAGAGCCTTTTAGAAACCCTGAAGGAAACCGTCAGCGAGGCCGGCTGCCGGATGGCGGGGTAAGGGAAACCGGCTCCCCCGCAGCGCTATCGGGCCGGTTCCGGCGAGAGGGCCCCACCGCTGCCCGGCGACATCGCTTCCCGTTCGGCGATGGAGATTTCAAATCCCCGCAGGCGCTTGTGGATCGACATGAGTTCAATGATCGTCGGCCAGGAATAGACCAGGTACTGGAACGAGGAGGAAACCTGCCCGAATGCCGTCAGGATCTGCTGGACGATGCCATAGGTGATGGTTCCGGTCACCATGGTGGGAACCAGCAGGAAATAGGCGAAGATATTGTCGGCCTGCAGATAAAGCGAGCGCGCCAGGTTGAAATAGACATAGTGAAAGTACAGCCGGAAATAGTTGCGGCGCACATTTCCGAACAGCTTTTCCAGGGTGATCGGCGCGGCACGGTCCTCATGATCTTCGCCGTAGACGAGCTCCTTTCGATAAGCCGCCTCCACACGCTGGTTATGAAACTCAAGACCCGGCAATTTCACTCCGACCACCGCCAGAAGAACAGTCCCGAAGAGCGACCACATGATGGCCATCGTGAACAGCGGGGCCGGAATTTCGCCGATGATCGGCAGTTCCGTCACATATCCGGACAGGCTGAACAGCACCGGCAGGAAGGCAACCAGGGTCATGACAGCGTCGATTATCGACACCCCGAGTCCTTCCATGATCGACGCGAACCGCATCGTGTCTTCCTGGATACGCTGCGAGGCTCCCTCGATGTGGCGCACGTTGGACCACTTGCTGACGTAGTAGTCGTTCATCGCGGTCCGCCAGCGGAATACGTAGTGACTGACGAAGAAGCGGGTCAGGATGAAGAGGGTCACGCTTATGGAGACGATTTCGCCGAAACTGATCATCAGGGAATAGAAGTCGCCGGCAGTGACACCCTTGTCCCCCTGCAGGGCGTTTTGAAGCGTATCCCCGAAAGGCCGGCGCCAGTTGTTGATGGCCACCGAAACCTGGACCGAGAAATAGGTCGTGAAGATGATCAGCGACGACCCCCAGACGGACCAAAGCTGCCAGCGGTGGTTCCGCGAGAAAAACCACCAGAAGCCGCCGAACAGGCCCGTACAGATCGCGTAGTAAACATAGAACCACAAGAATTCGGGCGTGATGAAATAGGTGAGGCCGACAGGGTCAGGTTCCCCCTCCTGCGTCGCTCCGAAGCCGAGCGGGCCGCTGAGCCTGTCGGCAAAGCCGTACCAGACGAGAATGGCGGCAAGCGACCAAAGTACGGCCGAAGAAAAGAACAGCTTCGGTTTGGGAAAGAAGGATTCGAACACTGCGGGATCCTGCCTCTGAAAGGGATGGAATCAAAACTCCAACGGTATTGCGCCAGATTGCGCCAGGATCCGAGCGGTTAGAACGAATTTTTGAGGTGAAACCACAGGCAAACTCTATGGCCTGCGGCAAACAACCATGGCTGAACCGGCAGTCCGGCGCAAAAGCCGCCTTCCGGTGCAATGTCACGCGCCGGGCACGCGGAAAAACGGGCCGGGATGTGTCCGGCCTCCCCGCCCGTCAATCAAACCTCTTACCGCCGCCTGTCTTTTTAAGTAGCATCCGCCCGAAGACCTGAAGAGAGCCGCCATGTACACGCCCCCCGCCTTTGCCCAGGACGATCTGGCCACCATCCACGGGATGATCCGCGCCGCCGGACTGGCGACGCTGGTCACCATGACCGAGGACGGCCTGATCGGAACGCCTCTGCCGCTGATCCTGAAGGAGGACGAAGGCCCGTTTGGCACGCTCCACGGCCACCTGGCCCGCCCCAATCCGCAGTGGAAATTGACGCCGCAGGCGGACGCCCTGGTGATCTTCCCCGGCCCCGACGCCTATGTCAGCCCGAGCTGGTATGCCTCCAAGGCGGAACACGGCAAGGTCGTCCCGACCTGGAACTACAGCGCCGTCCACGCCTACGGGACGCCGGAGTTCTTCGACGACCCCGACCGGTTGCTTCAGGTCGTCTCCACCCTCACCGACCGGCACGAGGCAGGCAGGCCCGCGCCCTGGGCGGTCGCCGATGCGCCGGAGAAATACGTCCAGGCACAACTGCGCGGCATTGTCGGGCTCAAGCTCGAAATCTCGCGGCTGGAAGGCAAGCAGAAGTTCAGCCAGAACAAGCCGGAGGCGGACCGGGCCGGCGTGGCAAGGGGCCTTGCCGGGGAAGCCGATCCGGCCGCCCGGGAGATGGCGGGACAGATCCCGCAATAGGGTACGGACCCATGTTCATTCCGGCAGCGGGAACAGCCGGTCGTAGGCCAGGTTGAACACAAACGCGTAGACCATGAAGAACACGGCGAAGACGATGTCGATCGAAAGCGCCTGCCAAAGCGTGATCCCGAGATACCAGGCGATCGCCGGCATCAGGATCAGGACCAGGCCCACCTCGTAGAGCACCGCGTGAAAGATCCGCAGGACCAGGCCCTTATGCGTCCGCCCGGTAAAGTGCCTGAGCACCAGGTCGAACCAGTAGTTGAACAGGTAGGTCCAGACCATGGCGATGATCGAGCCGCCGATGCCGATGACCCCGGTCTGCTGCAGGGCCAGGCCGAACAGCCAGGCGACAAGCGGCATCACCAGCGCAAGGCCGATGATTTCGAAGCTGACGGCGTGGCGGATCCGGTCCGGTGTCGTGCGCATGAAAAAACCCCAATCGGATGATCGGGGCGTCCCGATGAGAGTGTTGCCCGGCTGGGAGAGGTCGTCCTCTGACCAGACGAATATCCGCCATGCACACTGCTGACAAGAGGCGGCCACCGTTTACGCCGGCCGCGGTCCAAGTCCCCTGACCAGCAGCCACAGGGCGAAGGCGAGTTCGGCGGCGAGCGGGATCGCGTAGGCTACCGCGAAACCGTCCGACAGGCCGGGGGCGAGAACGCGCAGGGTGCTGCCGGTCAGATAGACCAGGCCGGCGGCGATCTGTCCGATGCCGAACAGCTTCGGCAGCCAGCCGGAGATCACCAGCAGGTAGCCGGTGATCAGGCAGTTGATGGCGAAGAAGAACAGGCCCATGTCGTAGCCCGCGCCGTGCAGGTCCAGCCAGAGCCGGGCTGACGCGCCCGTCCCTGCCCCCTGCAGCCCGTCACCCTCCAGAATGAGAACCGCCATGTGCTGGCTGAGCAGGTTGGCGCCCAGAATGGCCGCCTGGATCAGGCGGAACACCATGGCGGCCATCGCCGCCGCCGCGTTCACCGGTTTCAGGAGTTGGAACAGGACGAGGGCCAGCGCCACATCGGCGAGCACCATCACCGTATCGGCGGCAAGGCTCCAGCGCAGGCTGCTTGAGGCCTCCGCCGGACTGACGCTCGAAAGTCCGCCCGCCGCCAACAGCGGTCCGCGCAGGAACACCTCGCTGCCGATGCCGCAGGCGATGATCACCAGATAAAGCACGCCGGCCAGACGTCCCCCGGAAACCGGCCCGCTGGAAGGGGTAAAATCGGAATCGGTCATTTGGACGTTTCGTACTGTCGTTGAAGGGACGGACCCGTATCAGGTACCACCGCTGCTGCCGAATTGCACTTGTCAAACACCTCACGGCCGGAAAGTTCGCCACCTGAAGGTTCCCGGCTTGGTAGTGCACGGCCGACCCGCTGCCCCGCCCAGACCGAGCCGAGCACGATCGCCACCCCCAGCCACTGCACCGGGCTCAGGGTCTGGCCGAGAACGACCCAGCCGAGAATGACCGCCGTCATCGGGCTCATCATGGGCAGCATGGAAACCGCCGACGGTTCGATCCGGGCAATCCCGCGGAACCACAGGAAGTAGGTCGCCGCCCCGCCGATCAGGCTGAGATAGGCGATCCCGCCGAGGTAACGCGGTTCCAGCGGCGGCAGGGAGGGCTCAAACACCATGGCGACCGGGACCAGCAGCAACCCGCCCGCCGTCAGCTGCCAGGCGGTGAAGGTGAGCGCCGACACCGGTGGCTGCCACTTGCGGGTGAGCACGGTTCCCGCGCCCATCGAGGCGGATCCGCCAATACCCGCCGCCACGCCGATCGGATCCAGCGCCGCCTCGGGGCCGAGCACCAGAAGCGCCACCCCGAAGACGCCGGAAAGCGCGGCGACGACTGAAAGCAGACGCACCGGCGTGCCCATCAACCCCCGCGCAAGGGCGATCACGAACAGGGCCTGCATGGCGCCGAGCGTCGCCGCGACGCCGCCCGGCAGCCGGTAGGCGGCAATGAACAGACAGCAGAAGAAGATCGAGAAATTGAGCGCGCCGACCAGCATCACCTTGCCGAGCCAGTCCCGCCCCGGCAGCTTGCGCACGACCAGGAGCAGGAGCAGGCCCGCCGGCAGCGCGCGCGTTGCCGCCATGGTGGTCGGATGATCCGGCGGCAGGAACTCGGTGGTGACCAGATAGGTGCTGCCCCAGACGGCCGGGGCAAGCGCGGTGATAAGAACATCAAGGCCGCGGTTCATGGGTTTCATAACAGGACACTCACTTCAGGCCGAAAGACGAAGGGCCGCGCCGAGCTGGGCGCGCAGATCCCCGACGGGACCGTTGACGAGACGGGTTCCGGTTTCCCGCACGATCACGGTGGGAACAGACGTCACCTGCATGCGCCGGGCAAGCTGGCGGTCGGCAACGACCGCACTGCGCGTGCCGGGATCGAAGACCGCGCGCCGGACCCGGTCGCGGTCAAACCCCTGATCCGCAGCGATATCGAGGAGGACATCCATGTCGGCGACATTGTGCGCCTCCACGATGTGCGCCTTCTGGATCCCATCGAACATGTCCCAGTGGGCCTCCTGCCCCGCGAGCCGTTCCGCGGCCTTGCAGAAAAGGGCCGCGGGCAGGCCGTAAGGGTATTCGAACGAGGCCGCACGCATGTCCTCGATGTTGAACAGCTCCGGCGTGTCGCTTGCCGCCCGGCAGGCAGCCCAATGGCCGAGGATCGTCTCCTTGGCCTGGTCCATCGAACCGAATACCGCGATCATCTGCTCCCGGCTTTCCTGAAGCACGAAGGTGCGGTGGCGTACGTGGATATCGAATTCCGCGGCCAGCACCCGCAGGCGTGGCGAGATGTTGAAACACCAGCCGCAGACCACGTCATGGAAGAAATCGACCGTCAGTCCCATCACGCCACCTCCTGCACGAGCAATACGTCCGGGTTCGCGGCCAGGCGCACGGCGATTTCCGCCACGTGATGTCCCTGGAACCGGGCACCGGCGAGGTCGGTCTCCGAAGGCTTCAGCGAGCCGTCGCCGCCGGCCACGGTGCCTGCGCCATAGGGCGATCCGCCGACGATCTCGTCGATCCGCATCTGGCCCTGGAAGGTATAGGGCAGCCCGACGACCATCATGCCGAAATGCAGGAGCGGCACGTGCGTGGTCAGGACCGAGGCCTCGTGGCCGCCGTGCTGGGAGCCTGAGGAGGTGAACACCGACCCGACCTTGCCGACCAGCGCGTTCTTCGCCCACAGGCCGCCGGCCATGTCGAGGAACTGCTTCATCTGCGCGGCCATGGAGCCGAACCGGGTCGGCGTGCCGAAGATGATGGCGTCGTAGTCGGGCAGGTCCGCCACCCGCGCCTCGGGTGTGTCGTCCACCACGTAGCCGGCGCTTTCGCGTACGGCCTGCGGCACGGTCTCCGGCACCCGGCGGATATCGACGCTGACGCCCGGCACGGACCGCGCGCCTTCCGCCTCCGCTTCCGCCAGCGCGCGGATGTGGCCGTAACTGGAATAGTAAAGAACGAGAACGCGAGCCATTGTGAGCCCTCCGAAATGTGCTGTTGCGATTGCCCGGAGGATAGGAAGGAAGCGGATCGGCAATAAGCGGCCGGGGCGAAAGTCACTCTTTACGTGGGTTGAAGAATAGTCGGCCGTAGACTTCCCGACAGGTGATCGACGAAGGCGAGCGTGCGGCTGTCGGCGCCGTGACGCGCCGCGATCACCGCGTAGACATGGCGGTCCGGCAGCGACCAGTCCGGCAGGACCCGCACCAGCGCGCCGCTCTTTTCCGCCGGGTCAGACAGGAACGACGGCAGCGACCCGATCCCGCGTCCGGCGATCAGCATGTCGCGCAGCACGAGACTGCTGCCGAGACGGAGCTTCGACGTCAGAGAATGCTCACGGGTCCCGTCCGGCCCGCTCAGCGGCCAGCTCGCCGGGGCGTCCGACATCAGGAAGCTGACGGTCTCGTGGCCGGCCAGGTCCTCCGGCGTTTCCGGAGCGCCGCGGGCGTCAAGATAGCCGGGCGCGGCGAACAGGCCCTGCCGCACCGTCGTAATCCGGCGCGCGCGCAGGGCGGAATCGGGCAATTCCGCCCGCACGCGGATCGACAGGTCATAGCCGCCTTCGACCATGTCCACCACCCGGTCGTCGAAGGCAAGCACAAGCTCCAGGTCCGGATAGCGGTCCATGAAGGCGGGAAGCAGGGGCGACAGAACTTCCAGGCCGAAAGAATGGGGCGCGTTGATCCTGAGCGTTCCGCGCAAGGATCCGGCGCCGGAGCGCACCCGGTCCTCGGCGCGATCGAAGGCAAGAAGCAGATCCCGCGCCTCCTGGTAATAGACCTCGCCATGCTCGGTCAGGGACATGCTCCGGGTGGTCCGGTTCAAAAGGGTGCAGCCGAGGCTGTCCTCGAGCAGCTTGATGTCCCGGCTGAGCAGACCAGCCGAAATACCAAGATCTTCGGCCGCCCTGGCGAAGCTGCCGCGCTCCACGATTCGGCAGAACGCCTTCATCACCGACAGCCTGTCCATGTTTCGTACCAACCCGGATCGATTACGCGGCTTCCCGGATCCGATAGACACACCTGCGTCCACCCGACAGCAGATGTTCCGCCCGGGTCAGGGTGACTTCCGGTCCCAGCAGGTCCTGGAACAGCGACATTTCGGAACGGCAGAAGCCCTCGCAGGCGGTGGCCGCGGCGCAGATGGAACAATGGCTCTCGATCAGGAGATAACCGCCGTCTTCCTCTTCGACGCTGGCCATGTAGCCTTCCCGGCTGCGCAACTCGGCAAGGATCTCCAGCCGTTCGCCGAGGCTGGCGGCCGCCTTCAGTTCCTTCGAATAGGCCTTGCGCGCCGTTTCCTGGCGGTGGGCGATCAGCCTGTCGACCCCTTCCTGGCCGTAAAGCGCCTTCATGCCCGACAGAAGCCCCGTGACCAGACCGGCGTGGTTGTCGGGAAAGCTTCCGTGGCCCTTCGGCGACAGCGACCAGACCCGCTTCGGCCGGCCGACACTGCCCTTCCGGTCGTCGAATTCCACCAGATCCTCGGCCAGCAGCCCGTCCAGATGCTGGCGCACGGCCACGGGCGTCACCTCAAGACGAAGCGACAGGTCGCGGGCCGTCTGCGGGCCGGAGGCTTTCAGCGCATTCAGAAGACGGGTTCTGGTACGATCGGACATGACCTGTTTGTAACACGGCCCGTCGATTATAAGAAGATTTTGCTTTTCAAATGCGGCGCAAGGCCACGGCCTTTAGGGTGCGGATCTCTGGTGTCCGGTTTAACGGCGTATGGTTTGAATTTCTGATTTATCCGCTTGTTTTCCTCTCCCCCCTTGAGGGGGAGATGTCTCCGCCAGGAGACAGAGGGGGGTGTAAGCCTCTCGGAAAATTCGGCTTTTCAGAAAATGTGGCACCGTTTCACCCCCCTCTGTCGGCCCGGCCGACATCTCCCCCTCAAGGGGGGAGACCGGAGTGGGTGGAACTGTTTTTCGTGTCCACTTTAACTCGGAGCAGGAAAACCCTTGATATGTCAGATGCTTGGCGAAAGACTTCGTAAGTAAACCGGACAGCAGTGGGTGCGGATAGAAATGACCGGCGGAACGAAACGTCAAAAGGACATGCGCAAGGCTCTGCGGACGCTTCTGCCACGTGTGCCGATGGCCGATGCGGAGGCGATCCTCGGCCTTGCTCTTGCCGGTCATCTGCGCCACCTGCCGCCGTCGATCGCGCTCTGGCAGGCGGCCGCCAGCCATATCCGCCATACGCTCACCGGCTACGACGCGCTTCTGGAGGAGGGCTATGACCGGGACGCGGCCCGGTTCTTCGTCATCGACGACATGAACCGGGTGCTGGAGGACTGGGGCTCGGCCCGGCGGATCTCCGCCGAAGAGGGCGGAGAAGATCCGCCGGGTTAACGCCTGCTGATCATGCCGGATCGTAAATCCACTGTTCGGGGATATAGGCGGTCACGGCTTCCCCGGCCTTGATCACCCCCGGCTTTTCGACAAAGCCCACCAGCCCGCGCAGGCGGCGGGCCTGTTGCGGGAACAGCAGATCCACGCCTTCTCGGCCGGGCACGTTTTCCGCAATCGCCCTGCCCGCCAGCCGACACGGCGCGTTGTCGCCGTCGACCCGGATTACCGCGCCGCCTTCGAAGGCGAGCCGGGTCCGCGGCGGAATGAGCGACAGGCGGGGCAGACCCTCGATGACGATATTGGCGCCGATCCATTCAGGCTTGAGTTCGGCGAGTTCCATGCGGCGTGCGATCTCGGCCATGTCCTCCACGGAGAGAATGGAAATCTGCCGCTCGTTGACCATCTCCGTACCACGCGGATACCAGGGTTCCCGGCCGCCGGACAGGCGCGTGAAGCCGCTATGCCGGTCGCCCGGAATGCCCTCGAAGGTGAGGTCCAGTTCGCCGCAGACGGTGGTCTGGAAATCATCCGTGCCTGTCGTCCGCAGCACCTGCGCCACCGTTCCGGCGCGCTTGTGCGCCCGTATCGGTTCGAAGCTTTGCCGCATGGCCGTTTCCGTATCGCTCATCGTCTTTCGCCCTTCCCGTTTTCCCCGTGATAGCGCCTCCGGCCACCCGCCTCCAATGAAACATGTTGATCCGGCCATCGCGCGGGGAAATGGGTTTTGACGAAACAGAAAACCGAAAGGCGGCCTGCCTCAGGCGTCCTCGAACATGCCGGTCGGAAAGCCGTCGATGCTGACCTGGTTGTGTTCGCGCTGGTAGGCTTCCATTTCTTCCGGCGTCTTCGCCTCGGACCAGTTTTCGATCGACGGGCGCTCGCCCTGATAGTCGTAGAGCGGCACGCCGTAGCCGCAGGAGGTCTGCACCACATCGAAATCCAGCCGGACGATCTGGCGCGCGCCCGCAGGCTCGTCGCCGCCGAAGGCGCTTGAAAGCAGCTTCGCGTAGGCCGCCGTGCCGCGGCGCAGGATCTGCCCCTTGCCGTAAAGCCGCATGATCTGCGGCGGGCCGTCCACGGCGCAGAACATGATCGTCATCCGGTTGAGTTGCCTGAGATGCGCCGCCGTCTCGTTGCCGCTGCCGGTCCGGTCCATGTAGACGGCCGTATTCGGCGACAGCACCTTCAGCGCCGTCGTCGGCCGGGGCGAGACATTCACACGGCCCGTGGGCGCCGCGGTCGCGGTGAAGAAGATATGCTGGCGCTCGATGAAGGCGCGGTGCTGGTCGCTGAGTTCTGCAAACTGTTTGGCCATCTGGCATCTCCCGGTTTTCACCGCGAGAGTGCCGCCGCCGGACCGGTCCTGCAAGGCCGGATGTGCCGAAATCCGGGTATTTTTCAGTCCGGCCGGGAGCCGCCGCTGGACGAACCGCCGCCGGACTTTTTCGGAGACTTGCCGCCGCCCGGCAGCGGCGGCGGACCGACCGGCGGATCGCCCTTGCCGACCCAGCGCGTCGCGGGTTCGTCTGGCAGGACATGCGGCGCCTTGCCGCCGCCCGGCGCCGGCCGCGCTCCGGAAGGCTGTTTGCCCTGACCGAGCTCCCGAACGCCGGTCTCATCGATCACAAGGTGTTTCGCCCTTCCCGGGCCGGTGACGATGGTCACGTCCAGTTGGACCTTGCCAGGCTCGGGACGTCCGGTGTCCGGTTTCTTGCCCGCCATATCTACGTCTCCACGAATTCGATGGCGACGACCGACTTCATGTCCTGGAGCAGGACGCCACCGCAGGAAATTTGCTCCGTCGTGACCGAGCTGTCGGGAACGAACGTCTCCGATTTTGCCGTCGGCACATGCCAGACCGCATCCTGTACATAGATCTGCTGGACGCCCTTTTCGTCGTCGTCGGAGTAATATTCCGGCCAACCGACGAGAGCCGTGCCATCCTTGAAGCGCACGATGATCCAGACACCGCGCTTGCGGTTGAACATCGCGCCCCAGGGCTGGCGCGCACCGATCCGGTTGGTGATCTGGACCTTGTTCAGGATCCAGTAGCCCACGGAAAAATTCTTCAGGACAGCAAGGACGATGCCGAGGACGGCGCTGACCAGAAACGGAATGTAGGACAGGTTCTGGATGTAGTTGTAGATGTTGCGTTCCGCCTCGACCTCGGTGACCCCGGCGATCTTCGGGAAATAGCCCGCGCCGAAAAGCTGGATCGAGATCACCTGGGTGGCGATGGTGAAAAACACGACCCAGGAAATCGAGGCGAGCGTGTCCTTCTCCTTGATGTCGGCGATCCCGTTGAACAGGAAAAAGCCGACGATCCCCGGCAGGAGCAGGAGCAACACCGAAAAGGCTTCATAGCTGGTAACCATGGCGCAACCCTCGCGCGTTCCGCTTGCAGAAGGTTACCCCGAAGGTTGCGGCCCGGCAAAGAAAAACGGCGGAGCCTGCGGCCCGCCGTTCTCGTTGTTCGCCGTCGTGGGCGCCGGTCAGCGCGTCAGCGGCTTGTACTTGATCCGGCGCGGGTCGGCGGCATGGGCCCCAAGCCGGCGGACCTTGTCCTTCTCATAGTCCTCGAAGTTGCCCTCGAACCATTCCACGTGGCTGTCGCCCTCGAAGGCGAGCATGTGGGTGGCCAGACGGTCGAGGAACATACGGTCGTGCGAGATGATGACGGCGCAGCCGGCGTAGTTTTCCAGCGCGTCTTCGAGGGCTGCGAGCGTTTCCGTATCGAGGTCGTTGGTCGGCTCATCGAGCAGCAGCACATTGGCGCCCTGCTTCAGCACCTTCGCCAGATGCACCCGGTTGCGCTGACCGCCGGACAGGTCGCCCACCTTCGCCTGCTGGGCCGGGCCCTTGAAGTTGAACGACGAGCAATAGGCGCGGGAATTGATTTCCTTGTCGTCGAGGTAGATCACCTCGGCGCCGTCGGAGATTTCCTCCCACACGGTCTTCGACGGATCGAGCTTGTCGCGCGACTGGTCGACATAGCCCAGATGCACCGTGTCGCCGACGATGATTTCGCCGCTGTCCGGTTTTTCCTGGCCGGTGAGCATCTTGAACAGGGTCGATTTACCGGCGCCGTTCGGGCCGATTACGCCAACGATGCCGCCGCGCGGCAGCTTGAACGAAAGTTCGTCGATCAGCAGACGGTCCTCGAAGCCCTTGGAGACGTTCTTGACCTCGATGACGTTGGCGCCGAGACGCTCGCCCACCGGGATCAGGATCTGCTCGATGGTCGGCAAACGTTCTTCCTGAGCGGAAAGCAGGTCTTCATAAGCCTTGATACGCGCCTTGGACTTGGTCTGGCGGCCCTTCGGCGACATGCCCATCCACTCGCGCTCGCGCTCGATCGCCCGGTTGCGGGCCATGTCCTCACGGCCTTCCTGGATCATGCGCTTGGTCTTCTTTTCCAGATAGACCGAGTAGTTGCCCTCGTAAGGGATGCCGTGGCCGCGGTCGAGTTCCAGGATCCAGCCGGTAACGTTGTCGAGGAAGTAGCGGTCGTGGGTGATGATCAGCACGGAACCCTTGAACTCGCGCAGGTGCCGCTCCAGCCAGTGGACGGTTTCCGCGTCCAGGTGGTTGGTCGGCTCGTCAAGCAGGAGCAGGTCCGGTTCGGACAGCAGGAGCTGGCACAGGGCCACGCGGCGGCGTTCCCCGCCGGACAGGTTGGTGACCTCGGCGTCTTCCGGCGGACAGCGCAGGGCTTCCATCGCCATGTCGACCTTGCTTTCCAGGTTCCACAGGTCTTCCGCGTCGATGATGTCCTGCAGCTTGGCGCCTTCCTCGGCCGTTTCGTCCGAGTAGTTCATCATCAGTTCGTTGTAGCGGTCGACGATGGCCTGCTTGTGGGCGACGCCTTCCATGACGTTTTCGCGAACCGTCTTGGACGCATCGAGCTGCGGCTCCTGCGGCAGGTAGCCGACACGCGCGCCCTCGGCGGCCCAGGCCTCACCGGTGTACTCCTTGTCGAGCCCGGCCATGATCTTCAGAAGCGTCGACTTGCCGGCCCCGTTCGGACCCAGGATGCCGATCTTGGCGTCCGGGTAGAAGGAGAGGTTGATGTTGTCGAGGACTTTCTTGTTGTTATAGGCCTTGGAGAGGCCATGCATGTGATAGATGAACTGGCGCGCCATGGGGCTCCGCATCTCCGCAGTTTGGAATTGTCGGGATTCTTCGCATGAAATCTGGCCGCCCTTTTACGCGATCAGGCGAAAAGGGGCAATGCGTTTGCGGCGTATTTGGGGATTCGGCGCGGCGGGGACAAGTGGGGAGGAAAAGCGGAGGCCTTTCACTCGCCCCTCCCCCTTTCGCTCATGCCATGGCATGACGGCGGAGAGGTTGGTGCCTCCTACAGCCTGTCGGCGGTGCCGCAATCCTGTCCCCATCTCCCGTCATGCCATGGCCCGACCCACTGCTGTCCGGTTTGAGCTTGACTGAATATGGCAATCCGCCTGCTCTGAGAGTTTGTTGTCATCCCAGCGAAGGCTGGGATCCAGTAATCTATTGAATTAGCTATCTTTTTCAATCGCAGACCACACTGTGTACTCGGTCCCGGTCTTGCCGCTACCGCGCCAAACCGGGACGGCAAGCGGGGAGGTCATCGCGTGTCTCTAAGCCAAACGATCTGAAATTCTTCAATCTTTCAACTGAGATATATGAGAAGTCCAACATTAAACCGGACAGCAGTGGACTTGATCCGGGCATCCATGCCGTTTCGTTGCCTCAAGGCAAAGCGGTCCTACGGTGAGACGTCACGGCATGGATGCCATGGTCGAGCCATGGCATGACGGAGGGTAGTGTGGGCTGGAACCCTAATCATGAAGCGATTTTCCAAGGTCGTACCACTCCGGGTTCATCGTCTCGATCAACTCGACCTTCCAGGCACGCGGCCATGACTTGATCGCCTTTTCCCTTGCGATTGCCTGCCCGGCTGTCGGGTGTTCCTCGTACCAGACGAGACGGTGCACGGAATACCGGCGGGTGAAGGCCGCACCGGCATTGGACTGATGCTCTGACAGGCGCCGCCAAAGGTCGTTCGTGACGCCGGTGTAAAGCGTTCCGTTCTTGTGCCCGGCGAGGATGTAGGCCCAGAAACGTCTCTGCATGGTTCGATAGGAAACGGCATGGATCCCATGGTCAAGCCATGGGATGACGGTCTGAGGGTTGGGCAAGGTTCGGTTCCACTCCTTGGCGAACCGGATGACAACCGCTGCAAACGTTTTGGAGCCCTTACGTGTTTCACCCCAACCTCTCCCCACCCCCGTCATGCCATGGCTTGACCATGGCATCCATGCCGTGACGTCTCCTCCCGCAACCGCTTTACCGATTGGCCACGAAGCGGTATCGATGCCCGGAGCAGGTCCGGGCAGGACGGCTGAGAGGGACGGGGACGGCCCTTTTAATCATGAAGCGATTTTCCAAGGTCGTACCACTCCGGGTTCATCGTCTCGATCAACTCGACCTTCCAGGCACGCGGCCATGACTTGATCGCCTTTTCCCTTGCGATTGCCTGCCCGGCTGTCGGGTGTTCCTCGTACCAGACGAGACGGTGCACGGAATACCGGCGGGTGAAGGCCGCACCGGCATTGGACTGATGCTCTGACAGGCGCCGCCAAAGGTCGTTCGTGACGCCGGTGTAAAGCGTTCCGTTCTTGTGCCCGGCGAGGATGTAGGCCCAGAAACGTCTCTGCATGGTTCGATAGGAAACGGCATGGATCCCATGGTCAAGCCATGGGATGACGATCTGTGGGTTGGCAAGGTTCGGTTCCACTCCTTGGCGAACCGGATGACAACCGCTGGCGACGGCCCGGAATTGGTGCGGGTTTCACGCCACCCACCCCACCTCCGTCATGCCATGGCCCGACCATGGCATCCATGCCGTGACGCCTCCTCCCGCAAACGCTTCGCCGCATGGCACCGGAACGGCATGGATGCCCGGATCGGGTCCGGGCATGACCGCGGAGAGGGACGGAAGACACCTCGAATCCGGCTAGCCGGATTTCGAATAACAAGTTATATAACTTTCTATCCAATTGGAGGGCAGCATGACCGAAGACATCGTCCGCCGGCTCGGCCACATGACCCTCGGCACCCGGCTGAAGCGCATCGGCGAGCGCCTGCAGGCGCAGACCCAGACGCTGATTTCGGAAACGGACGGTCCGGAAGCAGGCTCGGTCAATTCGCCGGTGCTCGCAGCACTCTGGCACAACGGACCTTTGAGCATCGGAGACCTGACCCGGGCCATCGGCCAGAGCCAGCCGGGCATCACCCGCATGGTCGGCAAGCTGAAGGCCCGGGGCCTTGCGGAGATCGTGCCCGATCCCGACGATCGCCGCGTCTCCAGGGTATCGCTGACGCCCGCCGGAGAGGATCTTGTCCGCCGTCTGGAGAAAGGCGCGTGGCAGGCGGTCGAAGCCGCCGTCACCGAGGCCTGCGACGGACTGTCCGGCTCATTGCTTGAACAACTGGACCAGTTGGAAGACCGGCTTGCCGCCCGGCCGCTGCCGAAGCGGGTGCGGGTCCGGGTCAAGGCGCGCCAGGCGCCGGTTTTGTAACGGAGTAGCTCACGTGGAAAATGCCCTCGACACCGCCGTCTGGACCGCGCTCACGACACGGCATGAACGGTTCGCCCTCGGCACGGGACAGGCCCGCCGCTTCGACCCGGACGTCGCCCCCTTTGCCGCCGCGCGCGACGACGACCCTGAAAGCCTCGCCGCGCTCGCCGACCTGCTGAAGGAAGGCGAGACCGATGTCTACCTGATGCAACGGGCGGACATCGTGCTTCCCGCGACCCTGACCGCGCCGATGACGGCCCCAGGCGTCCAGATGATCAGGCGGCGTCCCGATGCGGTCCGGCCTGTTGCGGTTCGGTCTGTTGCGGAGGCGATCATCCGCCTGAGCGAAGCCGACATCCCGGAAATGCACGCCCTTGTCGAACTGACCAGACCGGGACCGTTCCGCACCCGCACCTTCGAACTCGGCGAGTTCTGGGGCATCCGCATCGACGGCCGGCTGGCGGCCATGGCCGGTGAACGGCTGAAGGTGCCCGGTTTTACCGAGGTCAGCGGCGTCTGCAGCCACCCGGATTTCCGGGGCAAGGGCCTTGCCGCCGCACTGTCCGATTTCGTCGCCCGCCGCATCGAGGCGCGCGGCGAGATCCCGTTCCTGCACGCCTTTGCCGGCAACGCCGCCGCGATCCGGCTTTACGAACGGCTCGGGTTCGACCTGCGCTGCGGCGTCAATGTCGCGGTTCTGGAAAAGCCCGCCGCCGCGGCCTGAAGACCCGGAGGTCAGGCCGCGCGGCCCGGGCCCTCACCTGTCCCGGAAGCCGTACCAGAGATAGGCCCCCTGCAGATAGGCCTGGCGCAGGGCGGGAAACGGGAACCGGTCGAAGGGCTGCGACACCGCCGCCGGCAGGTCGGCCTGCCTGATCCTGCCCAGCGCCAGATCGGCGATCTTTTCTCCCGACAGCGACGCCATGGCGATGCCGCTGCCGTGCCAGGCCATGGCGGCAAAGACCCCGTCCATGTCCGGCACCGGGCCGACATAGGGCGTCAGGTTCCGCGTCAGGCAGACGTGACCGTACCAGGAATACTCCGTTTCCACGTGACGCCATTGCGGGAACATGCGATCGAAATCCGCCCGGCCCCGGCGCTGCATGGCACTGAGCGCCTGTTCCGTCTCGAAGATCCCGCCGCGGGTCCCGAACAGGAACCGCCGGTCCGGCAGCAGGCGGAAGTAATGCAGCAGAGTGCGCGTATCCGCGGCCATCAGGTCCGAGGTCCAGCCCTGGGCGGCAAGCTCGCCCTCGGTGAGCGGCCGGGTCACCACAATGCTCGACATCGCCGGCAGGGTCCGGCCGTAGAGCCAGTCCGGCACGTTTTCATCGGCATAGCCGTTGCCGGCCAGGATCACCTTGCGGGCGATGACCGAGCCGTGCGGCAGCGCGAGCGACCAGCGGTTCGCGTCCCGCTCGATGGCAACCACCGGCGAGCGCGAAAAGATCCGGCCGCCCTTCGCCCGCACTCTGGCGGCAAGCCCCTGCACGTATTTCATCGGATTGAGGGCAAACCCGAAGGGCACATGAAGCCCCCCGTGGAACTCCGGGCCGGCGATGCCCCGTTCCGCCAGTTCGCCCTTCGAATAGAGTTTCGGCTCATAGCCGAAATATTTCTTCAAAAGCGCCGCTTCCTGCTTGAAAGCCTCCAGTTCGGAAGGCCGGTGCGCCAGCATCATCTCGCCCTTGGAGTGCCGGTCGACATCGAGCTTCCAGGCATCCAGCCGCTTGGCCACCTTCTCGATCGCCTCGATCTGGTAGAGGACGAATTTCCGGGCTTCCGCCAGCCCGTAGCGTTTCATCAGGTCGCCTTCGGACAGCTTGGTCCCGCCGAAACAGCAGAAACCGCCGTTGCGCCCGGACGCCCCCCAGCCGACACGCCTGGCGTCGAGCACGCAGACCGAGCTCCCCTCCTCCGCCAGCCTGAGCGCGGCACTGAGACCGGCGTATCCCGCGCCGATCACCGCCACGTCGAACTGGGCGCTTCCCATCAGCGACGGGTCTTCGAGGATCCCGCCGACCGAGGCCTCCCAATAGCTGCCGATGTCGAGCGAGTTGCCGTTTTTCCCTGCCATCATCCGCGCCCCTAGAACCCCAGTCTGTCGCGGAGCGAAAACCAGGTCATGGCCAGAACCAGGAGCGGGAAGCGCAGCCGGTCGCCACCGGGGAACGCCGGCACCTTCAGCTTTTCGAACACGTCGAAACGGGCCGCCGTCCCGTCGATCGCCTCGCCGATCACCTTTCCGGCCAGCGTGGCCATGGCGACGCCGTGACCGGAATAGCCGGTGGCTGTCAGGACATTCGGCGCGACATGGGCGAAATACGGCATCCGCTTCGGCGTGATCGCCAGGGTGCCGCCCCAGCCGTAGTCGATGCGCGCGTCCGCAAGCTGGGGGAAGACTTCCAGCATCGGCTTTCGCACGAAGGCCTTGATGTCGGCCGGAAAGCGGTAGCCGTAGTTTTCGCCGCCGCCGAACAGAAGCCTGCGGTCGGCGGACAGCCGGAAATAGTTGATGACGAACTTGCTGTCGGCGACCGCCACATTGTCCCGGATCAGCGCCCGCGCCTCGTCTTCCGTAAACGGTTCGGTCGCGATGACGAAATTGTTGATCGGCATGACGTGCGCCGCGGTCTTCCGGTCGAGCCGGCCGAGATAGCCGTTGCAGCCGAGCACCAGGTGTTTGGCCCGGACCGTTCCGTATTGCGATTTCACCGTGACGGTGTCACCGCCTTCGTAGGAAAGCACGGCGGTTTCCTCGAAGATCCGAACACCCTTTGCCTCGGCCGCCCCTGCGATCCCCAGCGCGAAATTCAGCGGATGCAGATGACCGGCTCCCATGTCGAGCGAGCCGCCGTGATAGGCCGGGCTGCCGACCATGTCCGAAATCTCGTCGCCGCCGACGAAGCGGATCTTGTCGTAGCCGTAGGCCAGCCGCAGATGCTCGACATAGTCCATGCTTTCGGCAACGAAGGACTTGCGGTGATCCGCATGAAGAACGCCCGGCGTGTAGTCGCAGGCGATGTCATGGGCCGCAATCAGGTCGGTGACCGTCTTCTTGGCGTCCTCGGCCAGGTCCCACAGCAGCCTGGCATGAGACCGACCGTGACGCTGCTCCAGGACGGTCTGGTCCATGCGCTGGCCGGAACCGACCTGGCCGCCGTTGCGGCCCGACGCCCCCCATCCGACCCGGTGGGCTTCCAGGAGCACCACGTCATAACCCCGTTCCGCCAGATGGAGCGCGGCGGACAGGCCCGTGTAGCCGCCGCCGACAACGCACACGTCGCATTGCACCTCGCCTTCCAGCGCCGGATGCCGCGTCTGCCTGTTGGCGGTTGCCGCGTAATAGGAAGGAGCGTGAACGCCTTTGGTGTCATTGGCGCTCAGAAGATCAAGCGAACTCAACATGGATACTCGGATACTGTACTCGGCTGTGAACATGGCCTGCGGACCACTGGCACAAGCCTTTGGGAACGTCCACATTCGTCCGCTTTTCATGGCTTTGCAAGACCGCACCGCAAGGTCCTCAAGACGCAGCGGCAGATCGCATTCCCTTTGAGGAAAAACAAGAGCCGGGCCGGGCGAAATCCGCTTTTTCAGGCGCCTCTAGGTGATGGACTCATAAAATTCTGTTTTCAGGTCGATCAGAAAATCGCTGGATCCAAGACGCAAAATCGCTGGAAACCCGGAAGGTTTTAAAGATTTTGCAACGCAGGAGGCAGCGATTTCCTGGTCGATCCGAAGGACGCCAATCCGGCTGCGGACAGCCGCGTCAAAGCCTTTGCACCATGCACACGCATGGCACTTCAGGCTTTTCCTTGTTTTCCTTTGCCGGATTGACGCCTGAAAACAGAATTTCATGAGTCCATCACCTAAGATCGAACAGCCAGCCGAGCCCGTCCTCGATCGCGCCGCGGGGACGGTATTCGGCGCCGATCGCACCCTGATAGCCGAGATCATCCAAAAGCCGGACGATGTGACGGTAATCGATTTCCCCCCGGTCGGGTTCGCCCCGGTCCGGAACGGCGGCAATCTGAATATGCCCGATCAGCGGCAGAAGTTCCTCCAGGCGATGGCTCAGGTCCCCCTCGATGATCTGCACATGATAACAGTCGAACATCAGCCTGAGGCAGGGCCGCCCGAGTTCGGTGATGATCTGGGCCGCCTGATCCGTGCTGCGCAGGAAATAACCGGGGACATCGCGCGGGTTGATCGGCTCGATCAGAAGCTGAATGCCGTCCTTCTCGGCGAGACCGGCGGCATAATCGAGGTTTTCCAGAAAGCAGGCGTGCGCCGCCGCGCCTTCGGCCTGCCCCGCCATGATGTGAATGAACGGGGTGCGGATGAAGCGCGCATAGGACACCGCCTCCCGGATCGCCTCACGGGCTTCCTCCTCCCGGCCGGGAACGGCGCAAAGTCCGAACGCCCTTTTGTCCGCGCCGCCGGGCCGCGTGTTCAAGGAGAGCATGGTAAGGCCGGTTTCCGAAAGCGCCTGGTAGACCTGGTCCGGCGCCGCGTCATAGGGCCAATGACATTCCACCGCATCGAAGGAGGCTTTTCGGGCCTGCCGGATCGCGTCCGGCAGGGACAGGTCCGTCCATAAAAATCCGAGATTGGCGGAAAACCGGGCCATGACGCTCTCCAGGCTGCATTGCGTGACAGCCCTTAATACCGCGCACGGAGGATCCGCAAAAGAGGCCCTGTTCCCGCACGCCCCTGCCGTCGCAGAAGTTGCAGAACCGTCGCCAGATGCCCTAACGGAACCCCCGTTATAAGGTGCTAATTGCCCGAAATTTCACGACAATTTCGTGAAATCAGCCTGGTTGAACTTGACAGGAAATTCCATTTAAAATTTAGAATATGAGAACAAATTACAACCGCAGGAATAGGTAAACGGGCAGGGGCAATGTTCAGAATTCTATTGGCAGGCGCAATCACCTTTGCATCACTGGCACCGGCATTTGCCGCGGAAAAGGTCACGGTGCCGGCTAACCGGACCTCGGGGATCAGCAGCTTCATCCACTACAACGGCGACATGTGCAGGGGCGGGGCCATCCCCAACCTGCGCGTCGGGAAAAAGCCGAAGCACGGCAAGCTCACCTTCAAGACGGTCATGACGAAGCTGGGCCCGGGGCGCTGCAAGGGCGTACCGGTCAAAGCCATGGCCGCCTATTACACCCCCGATCGGGGCTTCAGAGGGAAAGACGCGTTTTCGGTAAGCTATACGCACGACCTCTACGAGGGCGCTGCCGGCATAGGCTCCACCTCTTATTCCTTCGACATCACGGTGAAGTAACCACATCCGGCGCGTGACAATCGGATCACGGGTCAACCAGGCCCCGGCACGGCGCTGTAACACGCCATAAAAACCGGAAAAAAGGAGAAGCCGCTCATGCGCAGGATCGCTCTGGCAATCGTGCTGACAACTGCATGTCTTTCCGACGCGTTGGCCGACCGGGTCTCAAAGACCGTCCCCGCCAACAGGAAGTCGGCCGTCTACGCCCATGCGGTCTATCAGAAGCAGACCTGTATCGCAGGGCCCATTCCCGACATGAAGGTCGGCAAAAAGCCGAAGAACGGCACCGTGACGTTCCGGAAGACGACTTTCAAGCTCTCCAAGACAGCCGGGGGCTGCGCCGGGAAATCGATCAAGGGTATGAGCATATATTATACCCCGAACAGGAATTTCCGGGGACAGGACCTGTTCACCGTCAACTATTCGTATGAGGCATATCCGGGAGCCAGCAGACGGAATTTCATCTCCAACACCTATGACCTCACCGTGAAATAGTCCCGGCCGGCCGGACCTGTCCCGCAAGGGTTTGCATTCAGTCCCGTGCGGCTTGCGGAAGCAGGAACGGCACATCCGCGACAGGCAGGGTCCCGATCCGGAGCGGGAAATCGAAGGCGTCGGACACCAGTTCGTCCCGATAGACTTCCGCGACCGGGCCGTCCGCGAGCAGGCGTCCGTTCTTCATGACCAGAACCTGATCGGCATACATCGCCGTCAGGTTCAGGTCGTGCAGGACGCAAAGCACCCCGCCGCCCCGGTCGGCGAAATCCCGCGCCACGTCCATGATCAGGACCTGATGGCGGATGTCGAGGCTGGAAATCGGCTCGTCGAGGATCAGCCAGCGCGGCTGATCGCCGACAGTCGGCTGCCAGACCTGGCACAGGACACGGGCAAGCTGGACCCGTTGCTGCTCGCCGCCGGACAGCGACTGATAGGCCCGCCCTTCGAAACCGGCCATGTCCACCCTGTCGAGCGCCTCTCCGATGCGGTCCCGCACGTCCCCCGGCATCAGGGGCGCGGTCTGCAGGCCGAGCCGGACCACCTCCTTCACGGTCAGCGGAAAGGACAGCTGGGTGTGCTGGGGCAGGACCGCGCGCACCGCGGCCAGTTCTTTCGGGGCATAGGCGCCGAGCGGCCGCGCGTTCAGTCGGACCTCGCCGTCATAACCGGTTTCGCCGGTCACCGCCTTCAAGAGCGTCGACTTGCCCGAACCGTTCGGCCCGACGATGATACAGACCTTGCCCGGACCGGCTGCGAAGGTCACGTCGGAAACGATGGCTTTTCCCGACAGCCTGACCGAAAGGCCGCCGACACTGAGATCGGATCTCGTTGATATCATAGTCCGATCAGCCCCCTGCGCCGGAGAAGAACCCAGAGAAAGAACGGCGCGCCGGCAAGCGCCGTCAGGATGCCGATCGGCAGTTCCGCCGGAGAAACGATGATCCGGCTGACCGTATCGGCAAGAATGAGCATCACCGCCCCCAGCAGCGCCGAGGCGGGCAGCAGATAGCGGTGGTCGGGACCGATCGTCAGGCGCAGGAGATGCGGCACGACGATGCCGACGAAGCCGATCCCGCCACTGACGGCAACGGAGGATCCGGTCGCAGCCGCCACGGCAACGATGGCCAGCGTCTTCAGCCGCTGGACCCGGATGCCCAGATGCCCCGCCGCCGCCTCGCCGAGAAACAGCGCGTTCAATCCTCTGGAAAGCGACAGGACAACGCCAAGCGCGGCGGTCGCGATCACGGCGCAGGTCGCCACCTTTTCCCAGCTTGCCCCGGCCAGCGAACCGAGGTTCCAGAAGGTCAGGTCGCGCAGCTGCTGGTCATCGGCATAAAAGATCAGGAGGCCGACCATGGACATGGCGAGCGCGCTGATCGCGATGCCCGCCAGAAGCATGGTCGCGACCGAGGACAGCCCGTTGGTGGTGCCGATCCGGTAGAGCACCCATGTCACCAGCAGGGCCCCGAGAAAGGCGGAGACCGGCAGGGAGAACACGCCCAGGACTGCCGCCACGGGCGCGAGCCAGGACTGGCCGAGGATAATGAAGCTCGCCGCCCCCAGCCCCGCCCCTGAGGAGACGCCGATGATCCCGGGGTCCGCGAGCGGATTGCGGAACAGGCCCTGCATCACCGCGCCGGAGACCGCAAGCGATGCTCCGACCAGCGCGCCGAGGCAGACCCGCGGCAGCCGGACCTGGAAGAACACGATCCGGTCGCGCAGGTCCTCGCCGGAAAGCACCGACTGCGGATCGAAGGCCGTCGCCATCACCTTGAACACCGGAATGTCCAGCGCTCCGGAGCTGAGCGAGACCAGCACGGCGCATACCAGGAGAACGGTCAGCAAGGCGATGGCGGACCGCGCGAGCGGTGCGCGGTCGCCGTCTTGCGCCGCCGCGACGCGGCGGCGCAACGGCTGAAGGACAAGTGCGGTCATGATGCCCTGCCTCTTGTCGTCGCGCCGCGCGGGCTCAAAGCCCGTAGTCCGCGAGGTCATCGGAAAGCTCGCGAACCGCGCTCGCCGTCCTGGGACCGAAGCCGAGCAGATAGAGCCCGTTCATCTTGATCAGGCGCTTTTCCTTTCCCGCCGGGGTCTGGGCGATCGCGGCATGCTCGAGAATGCCCGCCGAGGCATGCCCGCCCTCGCCCCGATCCATCATCAGGATGACATCGGGAGCCGCCGCGGCGATCGCCTCCTCGTTCAACTGCTTGTATCCGGGGAAGCCCACGACGGCGTTCTGCGCTCCCGCCATCTTGATGATCGCGTCGGCCGCCGTGCCGGTTCCGGAGGCGAGAACCCGTCCGTCGGTATAGGACAGGACAAACAGCACACGGCTCTTCCGGTTCAGCTTGTGCGCCGCTTCAACCGCATCGGTGAGATCCGCCCCGACCTTTTCGGAAAGAGCTTCCGCTTTGCCGTCGACCCCCAGTGCCGCACCGATCGCCTGGATCTTTTGCCGGATCGCCGCACCGGAATAGCCTTCAGGCACCGTCACGAAGGGAACCCCCGCGGACGCCAGAACGGAGACCGCTTCCGGCGGTCCGCTGCCCTCGATGGCCAGGATGCCGTCCGGCTTCACCGACAGCACGCCCTCGGGAGACAGCGCCCGCATGTAGCCGACATCCGGCAGGGCGAGCGCCTGTTCCGGGTAGCTGGCGGTCGAATCGCGGGCAACCAGCCGGTCCTGTTCACCGAGCGCATAGACGATCTCGGTGACGGATCCGCCGATCGCCACGATGCGTTCCGCATTCTCAGGCAGGCGGTCGGACGAATAGACCGGGCCGGCGGCCATGAAGCCCATGGCGAACGACAAACCGGTGGCGAGCCACTTTGCGGCGCGGGGAAAGGCGCGTGTCGCGGTCATGCCAGCGCCTCCCCGGATGCGAGCGTCTGCAGACGCGGCAGCTTTTCGACCAGATCGCGCCAGTCGTCCCGTTCCTGCTTGCCTTCGCCGCGAACGCCGAAGAACTGCATGATCTGGACGCCGTTGCCGTCGAACACTTCCACGGAGGTGACGTAGCCTTCGGCGACCGGCTTGCGCACGCCCCAGACCTCGGCGACCTGATCGGTCCTCAGGTGCATATGGAACCCCTCGTCCATGATGTTGATCCAGGGGCCCTTCGCAACGATGTTGGCAACCGGACCGGAATGGATCTGGATACAGCCCCGGTTGAAAACGAAACACATGATCGGCAGGGCGTCGTTGGCCGCGTGATGCAAAAGGGCGGTGACCGCGCCCGTATCCAGGGTCCAGGCATAGGCATCGCCGGCCAGGTGGAACGCGTTCAGGCGATGCAGGTCCAGATCCTTGAGGATGCCCACGAACTGGTGCGGATCGGTCATCGCTTCCCAGCGCGCGCGCAACTCCGCCTGAGGCCCCTTGTCCAGCGCCGGCCGCGCCGGCTGGTCGAACGGCACAACCTCGGCCAGCAGTCCCGGGGTCTGGTCATCGAGCGCAAGCCGGTCCACCAGCCGGTCCCAGGCCTCCAGATCGGTTGCCTCGCGGGCATGGATCTTGTGCACGGCCTCGCCGTGGCTGTCGAAGAACTGCAGGCTTTTCTTCACGCCGGCGCCGGTGTCCTTTTCCACGGCGAAACCGTGAACCCAGGCGGAGGGAAACATCCGCATGTCGATGTCCGCGCCGAGCATTAGGGACGCGTTCCGGCCCTTCACGTAGCGGTCGAACACGCCGACCTTCTCATGAACGGCGCTTTCGTTGCGGGTCAGCGCCAGCACTTCGCCGACGGCCTCAAGCCCCGGGAACAGGATGTCGAAATCCGTCGCGATCCGCCTTGCCGACCGGCCGCAGAAGGCCGAAACCAGTTCGGCTTCGGAGACGCCGCACTGTTGCGCAAGGTCGCGCTCGCGCATTTTGGGATTGTCCGCGCGCATCCGGCGGAGTTGTTCGAAATCGGCGACAGTCGTGTCCATTGGCTATTCCTCCAATTGGGTCGGGAAAGCGCCGCCTCGCAATTCCTCCGTCAAATCAGAGGCATGGCTGTTTCCTGGCTAGTTCGGGCCTATGGGTGGGGATCACGAGGCCCGGACACTGCGACGGCACGCATTAATACTTGACTCTAATATTCAGAAAATAGTACGGCATCAATACCTGAGTTGAAGACTCATGATTTTTTAACGAGTGAAACGCAAGCAAGCCAGTGCCAGCCAGCATTTCAACCCACCGGAGGTTAAGAGATGGGGCTGACAAGCCGAAACAGGGGCTGGCTGTTGTGTGGAGTGGCGGCGAATGCCGTCGTGATGTGCGGACAGGCGCTCGCGCAGGATGCGGAAGAAACCCGGAATCAGGGAAGCAGCACGACGCTTTCCGAAATCGTCGTCGGAGCGGGCGTCCCGAAGGTCGCCATAGACACGCCGCAGGCCGTGACCGTTCTCGATCAGGAAGCCATCGACGAGAAGCAGCCGACGACGATCGGCGACATCTTCACCCAGATCCCCGGTGTCAGCATCGTCGGCTCCAACCGCATCGGCGGCCAGTCGTTCAACATTCGCGGCATCGGTGACCTGGGTGCGGGGGACGAATCGAAGATCATCGTTTCGGTCGATGGCGCGGTGAAGTTCTACGAACAGTACCGCATGGGCTCCTTCTTCAGCGATCCGGAACTCTACCGGCGCGTGGAAGTCCTGCGCGGACCGGCGTCGTCCACGCTCTACGGTTCCGGGGCGCTTGGCGGTGTGATCAACTTCACCACCAAGGACGCGGAAGAATATCTGCGGCCGGGCGAGACCGGCGCGGTCCAGTTGAAGACCCAGTTCAATTCCAACAAGGTCGGCATTCTGGGATCGGTCATCGCGGCCTACGCCTTCAACGACCAGACCTCCGTGCTCCTGAACGGCAACGTCCGCAAGCAGGGCGAATACGAAACCGGGAACGGCACGCCGATCGCCGGTTCGGACTTCCTGTCCTTCTCGGGCCTGGGCAAGGTCACGCACCACTTCGGCGACGGCAATGAACAGACGATCCGCCTGTCCTATCAGCGCTGGCAAAGCAATGCCGACGACACCGCCTATTCCCAGACAGGCACGCTCGGCTTCGGCACGATCGACCGGGACATCACCGACCAGACCGTGATCTTCTCCTACGAGAACCCGGCGAGCGACAATCCCTGGCTCGATCTGAAGGCAAACCTGTCCCTGTCCGACACCTACGTGGTGCAGAGCGACTCGTCGTTGGCACCTTTCAGCCCCTCGCAATTGTTCGAAGACGGGGAATACACCTACCGGACCTGGGCCGGAAAGCTGGACAACACCTTCGAACACTCCGGCGCCGGCTTCATGAACTATCTGACCGTCGGCACCCAGCTCAGCTTTCAGCAGCGCCTTGCGACCAGCACATCCGGCCCGGTCGGCTTCCATCCGGAAGGAACCGACACCAAGCTCGGTTTTTATGTCCAGGATGAATTCATCTGGAACGAGCAGCTGACCCTCATCCCCGGGGTCCGCGCCGACTTCATCAATCTGGTGCCGGACTCGTCCATTGCCGGCGCGTCCACGACGTCGGACGTGGCGCTGTCACCGAAACTCGCCGCCATGTACAAGTTCAACGAGACACTGTCGCTGTTCGGCTCGGTCGCGCACACCGAACGCATGCCGACGCTGGACGAGCTGTTTTCCACCTCCGGTGCGACCACGACCTATCCCGGCGGCCGCTTCGCGAGCATCAATCTGAACAAGGAAATCTCGAACAACTTCGAGGCGGGCTTCGGGCTGTCCTTCCAGGACGTCCTGTCGGCCAACGACGGCCTGCAGGTGAAGACCACCGGGTTCTACAATCTTCTCGAAAACCTGATCACGACCAACCCCGATACCGGTCTGGCGACGCCGGTCGCCTATTATGTGAACGTCGACAATGCCAAAATCTTCGGCGTTGAAATCGAAGGCGCCTATGAATCGCAATACGCCTTCGGCAACCTGGCGTTCAGCAGGATTTTCGGCGAAAACAGTGATACCGGCCAGAACCTCGACACGATCCCGGCAACGACGCTCGCCCTGACCCTGGGCGGCCGCCTGCCGCAATATGACGTGTCCTTCGGCTGGCGCGGGCTGTTTGCCGGCTCGATCGCCAACGGCGCCACGACCGACGGCCCCTTCGGCGGCTACGCGGTGCATGATCTGTTTGCCGACTGGACACCGGAAGACGGCCAGATGGCCGGCTGGCAGGTGCGCGCGTCGGTGGAGAACGTGTTCGACAAGGTCTACCGCAACAACCTGGCTGGCGATGACGGCCCGGGCCGGACCTTCAAGCTGACGCTGGCCAAGAAGCTGAGCTGGTAAAGCTCGCTTCGGCCGGACGTGCCGGGCCGCACAACGCGCGGTCCTTACGAGAAAAAACCTCGGTCAGGCACCGGTCTTACCGGTGCCTGACAACGCCATCACGACACCACCGGTCGAAAACCGACAGTGCCGTCTCCGCGAAGGCCGTGTCGTTGATATGCGCATCGATCTCATGCAGATCGACGTTTCCCGGGCATCCTTCCCGCATCGCGGCGACAAACGCCGCCAGCCCTTCGCCATCGTGAAGACCCGCCCCCGGCCGGTCCCATTCGCCGCACCCGCCGCCCGGCAGGATCAGCGCGGTCGGGCCGTTCGCTCTGGCAAGTTGCTCGCAATGGGCCCGGGCAACCTCGACGCGCTCTTCGGTATTCAGCACGATGGACGTGAGCAGACGGTTGTGGGCGTGCTGCAGATGTTCCGACCATTTGTCCGCTATCGGCTGCCAACCGACCACATCGACCAGGTCATAGCAGCCGGGCGCAACGATTTGCGGGATACCCTTTTCGCCGGCATGGGTCAGCCGGTCGGCGCCTGCCGAAATGGTCGATCCGTTGAGATGGTTGCCCAGTTCCTGGGTACAGAAATCGAAGACACAGGCAAAGGCACCTTGCGCGGCCAGGGATTCAAACGCCCGCCCGCCCATGCCGGTGGCATGGAACACCGCCACCTCGAAGCCCCGTTCCTCCAGCGCCGGTTTCAGCGCCACCATGTACTTCAGCGCGGATTTCCCCAGCGAGGTCATGCCGATCAGCGGCTTCGACCGATCCGGCGGCTCCACCGCCCGTGCTGCCCCGAGAACGGCCCCCGCCGCCTGGCTCAGCGACGCCTTGCAGACGGAATTCAGGCCGTAAAGCCCGCCGGCCCACAGGATCATCTGGGTATCGGCGGCAAGCCGCTCCGGCGGGATTAGCGGCGAGAAGGCGACCGTGGAGACGATATATTTCGGGACGCCGAGCGGCAGGGCGGAACAGACGTCGAGCGCAAGGTCGGTGCCCATGGTTCCGCCGAGAACCACCATTCCGTCGAACCGGCCCTCACCGTACAGACGGGCGGTCAGGAGGGCCGCGCCTTTCGCCATGATCTGCATGGCGTGGTTCTCGTCACCGCTGTCGATCGCCGCCTGGATCGAACTGCCGCCTTCCTCCGCGACGCCGTGCTTGGAATAGTCGGTCGGCTGCGCCGGATCGCCGAGCACGCTGACATCCATCGTCAGCACTTTGCCGCCCTGCCCCCGGATGACATCGGCCATGTAGGAGAGTTCGTCGTTTTTCGTATCATAGGTGCCGATGACGAGGATCGTCCTGTCGCTCATTCCCTGTCTCCTAAAGCTTGATCCAGGCCGTCTTCAGATCGAGATACTTGTCGAAGGCATGCAGCGACTTGTCATGACCGTTGCCCGATTGCTTGTGCCCCCCGAGCGGCACCGTCAGATCGGAACCGCCATAGGTATTCACGTGGACCACCCCGGCCCGGATACGCCGGATCATCCGGTGCGCCCGCGACAGATCCGCGGTCCACACCCCGGAGGCAAGGCCGTAGGGCGTTCCGTTGGCGATCTCGATGGCTTCGCCCTCCGTGTCGAACGGGATGACGGCCAGCACCGGACCGAACACTTCCCGCTGCGCCAGTGCATCGCCGGGTTCGACACCGGTGATGATGGTCGGTTCCATGAAATAGCCGCCGGTTTCCACCAGGATCCGCCTGCCGCCGGTCCGGACGATCCGGCCGGCCGACCGCGCCTCTTCGACAAAGGCGAGGTTCTGCTCAAGCTGGCGAAGGCTGTTGACGGCGCCCGCCGCCGTCGCCGGATCGAGCGGATCCCCGACTGTCATCGTCTCCGCATGCGCTGCAAGCCGGTTGACGAAATCGTCATGGATGGATCGCTCCACCAGAAGGCGTGTGCCGGCGATGCAGACCTGTCCGGAATTGCGGAAGATGCCGTTGGCCGACGCCTTGACCGCCGCGTCGAGGTCCGGCGTATCCGCAAAGACGATGTTCGGCGACTTGCCGCCGAGTTCCAGATAGACCCGTTTCAGGTTCGACTTCGCCGCGTTTTCCAGAAGCCTGCGCCCCACGGCGCCCGACCCGGTAAACACCAGAACGTCGATCTCCATCGACAGGGCGATGGCCTCGCCGACGACGCTGCCTTCGCCGGTCACGACGTTGAACACACCCGGCGGCACCCCGGCGTTAAGAGCCAGTTCCGCGAGACGGACCAGCGTGAGCGATGCGGTTTCCGCAGGCTTCAAAACGACCGTGTTGCCCGCCGCCAGCGCGGGACCGAGCTTCCACGCGCCGATCATCAGCGGAAAGTTCCAAGGCACGATGGCGCCGACCACGCCGACAGGTTCCCGGTGGATGAGCCCCAGAACGTCGTCCCCGGTCGGGGCGATCTCGCCGTAGATCTTGTCGATGGCCTCGGCATAGTACCGGATCGTTCCGGCGGCCGACAGCGGCTCCGCCTTCAGCGCCATGCCGATTTCCGTGCCGTTGTCGCGCACGCCGAGCACGGCAAGCTCCAGCGCGTTTTCCTCGATCAGCGCCGCCCACTTCAACAGGATCTTCTTGCGCGCCGCCGGCGGCATGGCGGACCAGCGCCCGTCCTCGAAGGCCCGGCGGGCCGCGGCAATCGCGGCCTCCGCGTCTTCCCTGCCGCCCGCGGCCATGGTGGTCAGCCGTTTGCCGTTCAAAGGTGAGACGACATCCATTTCCGCACCGTTTGCGGACCTGCGGCGTTCGCCGTCGATAATGTGGCCGACCGGTGGAACCGGAGCATTGCGAAGGTCTTCGATACGCGCCTTATCAAGCATGGACATCACCTCATCTGCGAATCGTGCACATCGTGGTCATGGGACATTTCGGGCTCGCGCGACCGGCGTTCGCGGATCACGCCCCAGATGTGCGCCACGATCAGAACAACAATGGCCGTGGCAATCAGCGCCGCGATCGGCCGGTCGACGAAATCCAGCGGCGTCTTCACCCGCGCCATCGCGGAGCGCAGCTTCACCTCCATGATGCCACCGAGCACGATGCCGAGAACGATCGGCACGATCGGCAGGTTCTGCCGTTTCAGGATCAGGCCGAAGATGCCGAAAACGGCCGCGATCGCGCAATCGGAAGCGGAATTGCGCAGGGAATACACGCCGACGAAACTGAGCGTCAGGATCATCACGCCGAGAAAGCGCGTCGGAATGCGGATGATGCGGATCAGCAGGTTCGACGAGAACAGCATGAACACGATGACGATCACATTGAGCACGATCATGGCCATGTAGAGCGCATAGACGAAGTCGAGCTTGCCCTGGAACAGGGCCGGGCCCGGAATTACGTTGTGAACGTAGAAGACCGACAGCATCATCGCCGTCAGCGCCTCGCCCGGAATGCCCAGCGCCAGCAGCGGGATCATGGCGGCCGCCGGCACCGCGTTGTTGGCCGATTCCGAGGCGACGAGCCCTTCCGGGGACCCCTTGCCGAACAGATCCGGGTCCTTCGAGGTCTTCTGCGCATAGGTGTAGGACAGGAACTGGGCCGTGAATTCGCCGACGCCGGGGATCATGCCCATCAGCACGCCGAAACCGGCCCCTGCCGAAGTGACCCGCTTGTACCGCAGGACCTCCTTCAGGGCGTTCCACATCGAGCCCCGGATGCGCTGCGTTTTCGGCGCGGATTCCGGTTCGTTGAGCAGAACGAACGCCTGGCTGATGGCGAACAGCCCGAGCACCACGACGATCAGGTTGACACCCGAGGCCAGCCACTCCTGACCGAAAGTGAAGCGCTGGGTGTATTTCACCGGTTCCAGGCCGACCGTGCCGAGAAAGATACCGAAGGCGGCCAGCATGCCGGCGGCGAAGGTCTGGCCGCGATGGGCGATGATCACCAGGACGATACCGAGCAGGGCCGCCAGGAAAATCTCGCGGCTGCCGAACATCGGCGCGATCTCCGCCAGCACCGGCGACAGCAGGATCAGCACCACGATCGAGATGATCCCGCCTGCGAAAGACGCACCGTAGGCCAGCCCGAGCGCTTTCAGCGCCTGACCGCTTCTGGTCATCGGATGCCCGTCATAGGTCGTCAGCGCGTTGACGGCGGTTCCGGGCGTGTTGATCAGGATCGCCGGCAACGCGCCGCCGAACATGGAGGAGCCGTAGATGCCGAGCAGCATGGTGAGCCCGACCAGCGGTTCCATGGAAAAGGTCGCTGGCAGCAGGATGGCGATGGCCACCGCCGGCCCGACGCCGGGGATCGCCCCGATGATCACGCCGCCGACCGAGCCGATCAGAAGGGCAAGCGCCACATCGAACCGTGCCAGGAGTTCCACACCGGAAAGAAAGGTATCCATAGGCACCCGCTCAGAGATAGGTCATCATGAAGCTTCGGATGCCGTCCGGCAGGCCTTCATAGATGAGCCCCGCGGGGAGCTTCACCTGCAGAAAGGCCTTGAACAGGACAACCACCGCCACCGCGAAAAGCGTCGAAGCCGCCATCCAGCGGAGACCGCGGTATCCCATGCGGAACGACAACAGCCCGCAGAAAAGGATCGTCGACAGCAGGTAGCCCAGGACCGGAACGACGGCGACGTAGGCCATGAACCACAGGGCGAATTCGACGGATCGCAGCCAGTAAAGCACTTCCTGAAGCCTGCCCGGAATCCGCTCCGATACAAGGGATCCGATCAGATGGAACAGGCTGAAGAGCACCATCAGGCCAATGGCGATGGTGGGCCAGAACGCAGGCTGGGCGAACAGCTTGGTCCGTTTCACCCAGACGACCTGGTCCGGAATGCTTGCGAGCAGGAACACGGAGAAGATGAAAAACGTCAGGGCGAAGACCATGTCGCCCGGCCGCCGGTACCGCTTGAACAGATCCTGCAGGGTCTTGATACGGTTCATGGCTGTCCCCCGGGGAAGAGCGCCCGCATTGAGAATGCGGGCGCGTCCGTCCACCGTTAGTTTGCGTTCAGGGCTTCAACCGTCGCCATGGTCTGCTTGTCCTTTTCGATCTGGGCGGCGGACGCCTGCGCGTCTTCCCAGTAGATCAGCGCCCCCGTTTCGGCCGACAGCTTGCGGGCTGCTTCGGACGCCATGACCTTTTCGGCAACAGCCGCGATTTTCGCGCGCACGTCGGCCGGCGTATCCTTGTGCACGAAGAGGCCGTTCCACAGCGCGACGTTCAGGTCCGGCTCTATTTCGCCCACGGTCGGCGTATCCGGTGTGAGCGGAATTCGTTTCGAACCGATGGATGCCAGCACGTTCACCTTGTCCATGCAAGGCAGGATGAGCTGCAGGGTGGTATTGATCACATCCGCATCGCCGGAGGCGAGCGTGTTGCAGTCCAGCGCATCGAATGCGGCATCGCTGCCGAATTGAAATCCCAGCTTGTCGGCGAGCGCGAAGGTCACCTGGGTCGGGATCAGGACAGAGCCGAAGTGGCCGAGGGCGATGTCGTTGTCCTTGGCGTGGGCGGCCAGTTCCTGCATCGTGGCATAGGGCGCATCCTTGGACGCCGCGATCACGAACGGATAGGTCAGGAAAATGCCGACCGGCTCGAACGGGTTCGGGTTGAGCGCGGGGATGCCGACCTGCGGCCCGACCAGCGGAACGCCGATCACGAAGGAGCCGATCGTGTAACCGTCCGCCGGAGCGGACGCGACTTCGGCGGCGCCGGGGAAGGGACCGCCGCCGCCGCCGGGCTTGTTCACCACGGCTGCCGGAACGTCATACGTCTTCTGGAACTCGTCGGCGATCATGCGTGTCAGCACGTCCTCCAGGTCGCCCGGCGGGAAGGGAACGACGAACTCGACCGGCTTTTCCGGATATTCCGCCATTGCCGACATGGGAAAGGCAAGCGCCGCGACTGCAGCCGTCACTGCAATAAGCTGTTTCATTTCCGTTCTCCTGCTGAAGGTTATGGTTTATTATTTGAACCATTGGTATCAATTATTCTTGCTCGTGTTGCATTTTTCTGTCAAGGTTTGTTTCAAATGGAACCAAAACATCGAGTTGGATTTTCAGGCGCCCCGATGGGAACGATCACCAAAGCCCTTGAAATGTTGAACTGTTTTTCCCGGAAACGGCCGGAGATCGGATTGAGTGAATTCGTCCGGCTGACCGGACGGGACAAGGCAACGGTGCATCGGCACTTGTCTGAACTGGAGCAGAACGGCTTCCTGGAACAGCATCCGGTCACCCGCGCCTATCGGCTCGGACCGGCGATCCTCCGGCTGTCCGCCGTCCGGGAGACGACAAACCCGCTCCGGTCCGTGGTTCGGCCGATCATTCTGGAGCTGTCAAATGAAGTCGGCGAACTTGTGCATTTCTCCCTGCTGCAGGGACTGAGCCTGTCGCCGGTGCACAACGCCGATCCGCGGGTCCACGGCACCCAGGTGTTTTTTGACGAGGCCGAGCTTCTGCCCCTGCACGCCACCGCTTCGGGCCTCGCCATCCTTGCCTTCTCGCCCGGGAAATTCGTGGACAGGGTTCTTGCCCGGCCGCTGCAGCGCTTCACTGAAAACACGATCACCGATCCGGACACCCTGCGCGGCATGATCGCGAAGGTCCGTGAAACCGGCTTCAGTTTTCTCGAGCAGGGGTTCGACAAGGAAGTGACCTCCCACGGCGTTCCGATATTCGGTCCGGAGGGAGCTGTGATCGGCGCGCTCGCCGTCGCCGTTCCGCACACGCGGCTGACGAAGGAAAAAAGCGCCGCGGCCCTCGCGGTATTGCGCAAGGGCGGTGTCCGCATCACCCGGTCGATCGGAGGGACCGTTCCTCCGGAACACGCAGGCAAATGGTGCCGGAATGACTGACCGCGCCCTCATTCTGGACTTCGGCGGCGTCATCACCCGCACGCTGTTCGAAACCCATCCCCAGACCGAAAACGCCCTGGGGCTTCCCCCCGGCACGCTGACCTGGCGCGGCCCGTTCGATCCCGACAACGATCCGCTGTGGCAATCGATGCAGGCCGACGAACTCAGCGAGCGGGACTACTGGAAGACCCGCACCCGGGAGGTCGCCGAAATGATCGGCGCCGGCTGGACGCAGATGTCCGATTTCGTTCGCGCCGCCCGTGGAGCCAGTCCGGCGGAGGTGATCCGCCCGGAGTTCCTGTCCACCCTTCGGATGGTCAGGGCCGCCGGCATCCGCGCGGCGATCCTCTCCAACGAACTGGACCTTTTCTACGGCGCGGACTTCCGGGAGAAACTGCCGTTCCTGAAGGAGTTCGGCGTCATCCACGATGCGACCTACACGAAGATCCTGAAGCCCGATCCGCGGGCCTACACGGCTGTCCTCGACGATCTCGGACTCGCCCCGCGGGCCTGCGTCTTTGTCGACGATCAGGCCCGCAACATCGCCGGTGCCCGTGCCGTCGGCCTTAACACCGTTCACTTCAACGTCCAGACCCCCGCCGAAAGTTATGCCGAAGCCTTGAAGATGCTCGGCCTTTCTGGAGAAATCTCATGAAAAACAAGAATTTCCTCAAGGAAAACAACGCCCGTCACCTGTGGCACCCGATGGCCCACCCGGCGGACAGCCTTGCCAATCCGCCCGACATCATCGTCGAGGGCGACGGCGTCATGATCACCGACGTGGACGGCCATCGGGCCGTCGATGCGGTCGGCGGATTGTGGAACGTCAATCTCGGCTATTCCTGCGATCCGGTGAAGGCCGCGATCTCCGCCCAGCTCGACAGGCTGCCCTATTATTCCATCTTCCGCGGCACCACCAATGACGCGGTGATCGAACTGAGTGAGATGCTCAGGGACTTCTTTGCCCCCGACGGCCTGTCGCGCGCCTTCTTCACCTCCGGCGGTTCGGACAGCGTGGAAATCGCCCTGCGGCTCGCCCGGCAATATCACAAGATCCGCGGCGAAGCGGGCCGGATCAAATATCTCAGCCTGAAGAAGGGCTATCACGGCACCCATACACTTGGCGCCTCCGTCAACGGCAACGCCAATTTCCGCACCCAGTACGAACCGCTGATGCCGGGCTGCTATCACATCCCCGCTCCCTACACCTACCGCAACCCGTTCAACGAGACCGATCCGGAAAGGCTGGCCGCCCTCTGCCTGGCGGCCCTTGAGGATGAGATCAGGTTCCAGAGCGCGGAGACCATCGCCGCGATGATCATGGAGCCGGTGCTGGGTGCCGGCGGCGTCATCCCGCCCCATGAGAGCTTCATGCCGGGCGTGCGCGAGATCTGCTCGCGCCACGGCATCCTGCTGATTGCCGACGAGGTCATCACCGCCTTCGGCCGTACCGGCAGCTGGACCGGGTCGCGTCACTGGGGCGTCAAGCCGGACATGATGACAACCGCCAAGGCGATCACCAACGGCTATTTCCCCTTCGGCGCGGTCATGATTTCCGATCAGGTTGCCGAAACCTTCGAGACCGACAAGACCGGAAAAGGCGCCATCGGCTCCGGTTACACCTACTCCGGTCATCCGGTCGGCGCAGCCGCCGCCATTGCCTGCCTGAAGGAGACCGAGCGCCTCTCGGTCAAGGACAATGCCGGCACGCGCGGCAGGCAGCTTTACGAAGGCCTTGTCGCCCTGAAGGAAAAATACGAAGTCATCGGCGATGTGCGCGGCGGTCACGGCCTGATGTGCGCCCTGGAACTCGTCTCCGACCGCGCCTCGAAATCGCCGATCGACAAGCAGACCATCGGTAGGGTGCACCGCACCGTTTACGAAAACGGCGCGATGATCCGCGTCTCCGGCAACAACATCATCCTGTCGCCACCGCTCGTGCTTGGTGCGGAGCATGCCGATACCATCCTCACGGCCCTCGACACGGGGTTTGCCGCGGTCTCCTGAGGTCCACGCCCGCCATAGCCGGCCCGCGCTCCTTGTGCGGGCCGGGCTCCGATCCTATATTTTCCAAAAGTTGAAATTACAGGACCCCTCCCATGCAAGACGCGGTGAAACTCACCTGTGCGGCCTGCGGCCAGACCAACCGGGTGCCGGTGGCCAAGCTGACCTCGGCGCCGAAATGCGGCATCTGCGGCGAGGCGCTTGCCTCCGGCAAGGTCGCCGAACTGGACCAGAAGGCCCATGACAAGGCGACGACGACCGACGAACTGCCGATCGTCGTCGATTACTGGGCGCCCTGGTGCGGTCCCTGCCGGATGATGGCGCCGGAATTCGCCAAGGCGGCGAAGGCGCTCACTCCGCATGTCCGCTTTGCCAAGATCAACACCGAGGACTTTCCGCGCGTGTCGCAAAAGCTCGGCATTCGCGGTATTCCGCTCCTGATCCTGTGGCACAAGGGTCGCGAAGTCGCCCGCCTGGCCGGTGCCCGTCCCGCCCGTGATATCGAGGCTTTCGTCCGCCAGTCCGCCACCGTGCGCGGCTAGGCGGCGCCGCCTCAAACGTCGTGGGCTGTCAGCCAGTCGCGGATGAGGCTCCGGTAGCGCTCGCCGGAAAAGCTCGGAAAATGGCCGCCGTGCACGAGCCGCACCGGCAGGTCCAGAAGCCGCGTCATGCTGGCGATATAATCGCCCATGTCGGAATGATAGGTGTCCTCGATCAGCGGCCCGTCGTAGAGAATGTCGCCGGAAAACAGGATCCCCGTCGCCTTTTCGTAAAGCGCGATGCCGCCCGGTGAATGGCCGGGCGTATGGATCACCGTGAACTGCCGGTCGCCGAGATCGACCACGTCGCCGTCCTCGACGAGGCGCGTCGCCGGCGCCTTCTTCACCGCGTATTCGGTCGAACTGTAGGGCAGCGGCGGCAGCCGGGTGAAGATGTCATCGGTCACGTAAGGATCGGCCAGCGTGTTCGCCCGGGTCGGTTCGGCGAGCAGCTCGGCTTCGTGAGCGTGCACCGTGCGGTGCTCGAACTCGTGGTGGCAGCCGATATGGTCGAAATGGGTGTGGCTGGCGACCGCCTCCAGCGGCCGTTCGGTCACCAGCGGCACCTGTTCACGTAGGCTGACAACGCCCATGCCGCTGTCGACCAGCATGTCCTTGTCCCGGCCGCGCACGTGCCAGATGTTGCAGCGGTAGAACTCCTGGATGAAGGGCTCGCAGATATAGGTGACGTCGTCGCCGACCTTGCGGGTCTCGTACCAGATATCTGCCGTGGCCCGTTCCATATCCGCCCTCACCCTTGATCTTTCAGCACCACGACATCGTCCCGCCGCACCCCGAGCGTGACCTTTGACCCGACCTGCGCATGTCCGCTTTGCGGCATCTGGGCAACGGGCCGGAAATCGTCATCGGCGGCATGTTTCAGGACCGCCAGGTGATGGGCGCCGGCAAAGGTCAGGTCTTCCACGGTCGCGGATCCGAGCGGCAGGATATCATCGCCCTCACTGTCGACCACGAAATGTTCCGGCCGGATCGACAGCACGACGGTTTCACCCGCCTCCGGGCTCTTGTCTCCGACGGGCAGGGCGAACCGCCCGCAGGCGGTCTCGATCTCGGCCGTCCCGCCGCTTATTGCCAGAACCCCGCCCTTCAGGAACGAACTCTGCCCCATGAAGCCCGCGGTAAACAGCGTCGCGGGCCGCAGGTAGACCCGCTCCGGCGTGCCCATGTCCTCGATCCGGCCGTGGCTCATGACGACGACCGTATCACCGATCGCCATGGCCTCTTCCTGGTCGTGGGTCACGTGGATGAAGGAGGTTCCAACCTCCCGCTGGATCGCCTTCAGTTCCGCCTGCATCTGGCGGCGCAGTTTCAGATCCAATGCCCCGAGCGGTTCGTCGAGCAACAGCACGGAGGGTTCAACGGCGAGTGCGCGCGCCAAGGCGACCCGCTGGCGCTGGCCGCCGGAAAGCTCATGGGGTTTCTTGTCCTGCGCGCCGCCGAGCCCGACCAGGTCCAGCATCCGTTGCGCACGGTCCCGGCGCTCCTTCGAGCCGATGCCGCGCATGCGCAGGCCGAAGCCCACGTTCGCGCCGATGGTCATGTGCGGGAACAGGGCATAATCCTGGAACACCGTCGTCGTCGGGCGTTTTGCGGGAGCAACGTCGGTCATGTCCCGGCCGTTGATCAGCACCTCCCCGGACTGCGGCACCAGGAAGCCGCCGATGACGGAAAGCAGCGTCGTCTTGCCCGAACCGGAGGGACCCAGGAACACCGTGTAGGAGCCGGTCGGAACCGTCAGGGACACGGCATCGAGCGCGGTGAAGCTGTCGTAGTGATGCGTGACGTTGCGCACGTCGACGGCAAGATCGGTCAAGAACGCCTCCCTTTGCGGAAAACGACCAGTTCGAGAACAATGACGAGAACGACGGAAATGCCGAAGACGACGCTGCCGACAGCGTTGGTCTTCGGATTGAGGCCGGACCTGAGCAGGCTCCAGATTTCCACCGGCAGGGTGACGTCGAAGCGCGTCAGCAGGAACGAGATGATGAACTCGTCCCAGGAAAACGTCATCGACAGGAAGAAGCTGGCAAACAGCGCCGGCCAGAGCATCGGCGCCGTCACCAGCGTGATCACCTGCCACTCCCTTGCCCCCAGATCCCGGGCGGCGCGCTCGATATTGGCCTGATGGTCGCCCATCTGGCTGTAGATGATGGCAAAGCACAGCGGCATGTTGATCACCACATGGCCGATGCCGGCGGCAGCGAGCGACTTCGGGATGCCGACCGCGTTGAAGGTGATCAGCAGCCCCATGCCGATGATCAGGTAGCTCACCGTCAAGGGCGCCGTGATCAGCGCCCGTTGCAGCCCCTTCGCCGGCAGCGCGAACCGCGCCAGACCGTAAGCCGACAGGAACCCGAGCAGGACGGCCATCAGCGACGAGCCGACGGCGACCGTCATGGAATTGACCAGCGCCTCCATCAGGCGGCGGTCGTTCCACACCGCCTCGTACCAGCGCAGGCTCAGGCCCTTCAGCGGCGGGATCGGGAACCGGCCGTCCTGGAAGGAAAACAGCACCAGCACGACCACCGGCAGGAAGATGAAGCCGTAGATCGCGAGGGCATAAAAAATGGAGGGCGCCAGACGCCAGGCTTTATGTTTCATCCTCAGGCCCTTTCCAGACGGATCCAGCGGGCGAAGCCGAGATAAGCGATGGTCACCACGACCATCAGGAGGATCGCCAACGCCGAGGCGGTCGGGAAGTCCGCCCGCCGGCCGATCTGCAGCATGATCACCTGCGGCATCAAGAGCTCGTTGTTGCCGCCGAGCACCTGGGGCGTGATGTAGTCGCCGATGCACAGGACGAAGGTCAGGAACGCGCCGACCATGATGCCCGGCAGGGTCAGCGGCAGCACCACGTGCCAGAAGGTCCTGAGCGGCCCCGCGCCGAGGTCGGCGGCGGCCTTGCGGTAGTTCGGCGAGAGCTGCACCAGGTTGGCGTAGATCGTCAGGGTCAGGAGCATGACGAAGAAATGCACGAAGCCGATCACCGTCGCCGTGCGGCTGTTGGCGAGATCGAGCGGTTCGTCGACAAGCCCGGTGCCGAGCAGCGCCTGGTTGATGATGCCGTTGTTGGCAAGGACCAGCAGCCAGGAATAGGAGCGCACCACATAGGACGTCCAGAACGGCAGGATGGCGAGCACCAGCGCCAGCCGCTGCCACCGGGCCGGCACCTTTTCGGCGATGAACCAGGCAAACGGATAGGCGAGCACGATGGAGGTCACGGTCACGATGGCCGTGACCTCCAGCGAATTCACCATCGCCTCGAAGAAGTGCCCGCGTTCGAAGAACTTCAGGTAGTTGGCGAAGGTCCAGCTTGCGACGAGGTCGGTTCCGACCCGCTCCCACAGGCTGACCACCGCCATGACGATGAACGGAGCCACGAAAAAGGCGGCGGTCCACAGAAGGGCGGGAGCGACGAAGGCCCAGGGCCCCAGGTCGATCCGCCTGCGCTTCGTTGCCGCCGCCATGTCCGCGTCTCCGTTCAGGTCTTGATCCGGTCAGGGATCAGTGTTGCAGGAATTCCGTCCAGACGTCCTGCATTTCCGCGTCCAGCTTGGCGTCGGGCGCCGGATAGAGCTGGGAGTTGGCGATATAGCTTTCCTGATCGGACCAGCGCAGCGCGGCCTTCTGCTGGTCGGTCAGTTGCGCTTCCGCCTTGGAATTGGCCGGCATCGCCCAGTAGCAGGACGAGGTCGCAAGCTTCGCCTGGGCTTCCGGCGACAGGATGTACTTGACGAACTCGGTCGCCAGTTCCTGGCGCTTGCTGTCCTTGAAGACGCCGATCGACTGGGACCAGCGCATGCCGCCCTGCTTCGGCAGGATCCAGTCCAGGTCCGGATTGTCGGCGCTGAGGCCCGCGGTCACCCACTCGCCGCCGCCGACCAGGATATCGACTTCGCCGGTGGCGAGCGCCGTCTGGCTGGCGACAACCTCGCCGACGAGCTTGGCGTTATCCTTGATCTTGAACAGCGTGTCCTTGATCTCGGGAAGATCGGCGCCGGAAAGTTCCGACGTCTTCTTGCCGAGACCGACCGCGACCATGCCCATGACGGGCAGGTAATAGTCGTAGACGGCGATCTTGCCCTTGTACTTGTCCGACCACAGGACGGTCATGTCCTCCATGTCGGCCGGGTCGACCTTCGCCTTGTTGAAGGAGATGGTGTTGTAGCCGAACTTCTCCGAGACGGCGTAGGTCTTGCCGTCACGCACATGGTTCGCCTCCATGCGCAGGGCCGGGAAGATATCGTCCATGGGCAGGGCGTCCGCCGGCAGCGGTGCCAGCAGGTCGGCATCGATCGCGCGCGGCACGTCGACCCCGTCGATCACGAACACGTCCCAGTCCCCGGGCTGGGACTGTTCGACGATGGCGAGCGCGGCCCCGGTGCCTTCGTATTCCTTCAGGTTGACCTTGACGTCGAACTTCTTCTCGAACGGCTCGATAAGCGCCGGGTCGGTGTGATCGCACCAAACGAGCGCGTTGAGTTCTTCCGCCGCCTGCGCCGAAAGCGGCGCCAGCACCACGGAGGACAGAAGTGCACCGAGGACGGCGTTCTTCAGTTTCGTTTTTCTGACCTGTTTTTTCATGACTGCTCCATTTCTGGCTGAAAGGTGATCTTTGTTTGTTATTGGCCCTTGGGGACAGGTCCCTTGGGCTGTAGTGACGAATGAGCGAACGGCCTACCCGTCCGCGGAGTAGCGGACGCCGGGCAGAATGCAGAGCATTTCGTAGAGAAGGTTGGCGCCGACCAGCGCGGTGTTGCCGGACGGATCATAAGGCGGCGACACTTCCACCAGATCGCCGCCGACAATGTTCAGTCCCCGGCAGCCGCGGATGATTTCCAGCCCCTGCCAGATGGTGAGCCCGCCGATCTCCACCGTCCCCGTTCCCGGAGCGAAGGCCGGATCCAGGCTGTCGATGTCGTAGGAGAGATAGACCGGGTGATCGCCGATCTTTTCCCGGACCTCTGCCATCAGCGGCACCAGCGACTTGTGCCAGCACTCTTCCGCCGGAACGACGGTAAAGCCCTGCTTGCGCGACCAGTTGAAATCCTCCGGCGAATAGCCGGTGCCGCGCAGGCCGATCTGGAACACCTTGTCGGCGGCGAGACAGCCGTCCTCCAGTGCCCGCCGGAACGGCGTGCCGTGGGCGATCTTTTCGCCGAACATGTCGTCATTGATATCCGCATGGGCATCGACGTGAATGAGCGCCACCGGCCCGTGCTTCTTCGCCATGGCGCGCAGGATCGGATAAGTCATGGTGTGATCGCCGCCGAGCGCCAGCGGCGTGCAGTCATGGACGAGGATGTCGCTGAAGGCCTGCTCGATGATGCCGACCGATTTCTTAAGGTCGAAGGTGTTCAGCGCCACGTCGCCGACGTCGGCGACCTGCAGGCTGTCGAAGGGCGCAGCCCCGGTGCCCATGTTGTAGGGCCGCAGCATGCAGGATTCCATGCGGATATGGCGCGGCCCCTGCCGGGTGCCGGAGCGGTTCGAGGTGCCGATGTCGAGCGGGACCCCGATAAAACAGGCATCCAGGCCTTCGGCCGTTTCCCGCGCCGGCAGGCGCATCATGGTCGACGGCCCCGCGAAACGCGGCATGTCGTTGCCGCCAAGCGGCTGGTTGAATGTCATTCCACCCTCGATCTGACTGCAAATTAATCACGCCAATCAAGTGTGCAGCCTAGCCGGTGGCAAACTTGGAGAAAATAAGCAATTATCAAACTCCAGTTTTACAAAGATCAAAGTGAACGAATGAAATTTTCCGGAAGTGACCTTCGCCTTCTCCAGGTGTTCGAGGCCGTTGCCCGCCACGGCGCCTTTTCGGCCGCGGAGGCCGAACTCAATATCAGCGCCTCGACCATCTCCAATCACATGACCGCCCTGGAGGAACGTCTCGGCGTCAAGCTGTGCCAGCGCGGACGTACCGGTTTCCGGCTGACGGAAAAGGGGCAGATCGTGCTGGATTCCGCCCGGCGCCTGTTCAAGGCGATTGGCGACTTCGACGCGGAGATCGGCGCGTTGCGCGGCACCCTGACCGGCGAATTGCGCATCGGCCTGGTCGACAGCATGGTGACGGATCCCAGTTCCCGCATTTCCCAGGCGATTGCCGCATTCGGCCGGCGGGAAGGCTCGGTCTCCCTGACCCTGATGCAGGACCGGCCGCAGGAGCTGCAGCAAAAGGTTCATGACGGCGACTACCATTGCGGCATCGGCAGCTTCCCGCACCTGATCTCGGGCCTTGAGGCGATCCCGCTTTACGATGAAAAGCACTATCTTTACGCCGCAAGCTCCCATCCGCTGTTCGAAAGCGGCGGCCCGGTCACGACCGAGCAACTGCGCAAACACCGCTTCATCCGCCGGGGCTACTGGCGCGCCGCCGACGAACGACGGCTGCTGCTGGGTCCGGTCGAGGCAACGGTCCACCAGATCGAACCGCAGCTGATGCTGATCCGCTCCGGGCACTATCTCGGCTTCCTGCCGCAGCATCTCGCCCAAAGCTGGGTCGAGGCCGGAGAACTGACCGCAATCCTGCCGGAGGAGATTTCCTACACCTGCACCTTCAGCCTGATCCTGCGCAAGGGTTACCGGCGCACGGAAACCCTGCGCACCTTCCTCCGGGATTTCACCGGCGCCCACGATCTGGCGGCATAGGGTACGGACCCATAAAATTCTGTCTTCAGGTCGATCAGGAAACGGCTGTATCCAAGACGCAAAATCGCAGGAAACCCGGAAGGTTTTCAAGATTTTGCAACGCAGGAGGCAGCTGTTTCCCGATCGATCCGAAGGACGCCAATCCGGCCGCGGACAGCCGCGTCAAAGCCTTTGCACCATGCACACGCATGGTTCTGCAGGCTTTTCCTCGCTCTCCTTTGCCGGATTGGCGCCTGAAAATAGAATTTTATGGGTCCGTACCCTAGGCATCCGAACGGAATGCGTTGCCGTTCCGGCATCGCCTGTTGCGAATAACTCTTCTTTATTAGCGCGCAGACCCTGCCGATAGTACAGGCAACAACACACCCGGCACGGACTGAATGGCCTATATCATTTCCGAACCCTGCATCGACGTGAAGGACGGCGCCTGCACCCTCGCCTGCCCGGTCGACTGCATCTACGAGGGCGGCCGGATGTTCTACATCCACCCGGACGAATGCATCAACTGCGGCCTGTGCCTGTCGATCTGCCCGGTCGACGCCATCCACTACGACGAGGAGATGCCGGCCGCATTGAAACCCTTCGAGGCGGCCAACCGGGAGTTCTTCGGTCCGCAAGTCACCGGCTGGGGAGACCCCGGCGGCTGGGACGAGGCCCATACCACGCAGTTGGACCACCCGCTGGTCGCGGCCTATCCGCTGCGCGAGAGACAACAGGCATAAGAAAAATCGGGAGGAACACGATGCACGACCATGGACCGGGCGGCGTCATTGCCGCCATCGTGACGCCGGTAACAATGGACGGCACACCGGATGCGGCGCGATTCCTGCGCCATGCCCGCTGGCTACTCGCTAACGGCGCCGACGGGCTGAACGTGCTCGGCACCACCGGCGAAGCCACGTCCTTTTCCGCCAATCAACGCCGCGCCCTGATGACGGCGATCGCACAAGAGCTCGACCCGTCCCGGCTGATGGTCGGCACCGGCTGCCCGGACCTGGCCACCACCACGGAGCTGACGCGCCACGCCCGTGACCTGGGGTTCGGCGCCGCCCTCGTGCTGCCGCCCTATTATTACAAGGGCGTCGGCGACGAGGGGCTCTACGCCTGGTTCGCAAGCCTGGTCGAGGCGACGGCGGACCGGTCGATCCCGATCCTGCTCTACAACTTCCCGCAGATGACCGGCATCCGCTTTTCGCCCGCCCTGGCAGAACGCCTGTCAACGGACTTCCCCGGCCGGATCGTCGGCGCCAAGGACAGTTCCGGCGATCTCGACTATGCCGCGGACCTGGCAAGGATCGACGGCTTCGCGGTCTACCCCAGCGACGAGACCGCTCTGGCGCTGGCGCCGGAAAAAGGCTTTGCCGGCTGCATCTCGGCGACCGTCAACCTGTCGGCGCCGCTGGCCGCCAGGCTCTGGCGCGATCCGTCCGACGATACCTTGCGTGAAGCCGTCCGGTCGAGCCGGGCAGCGATTGCGGCGGCCCCGCTGATCCCGGCGGTCAAGCAACTCGTCGCCGGGTTTCACGGCGACCCCGCCTTCGCCCGCGTGCTGCCGCCGCTGGCACCGTTGTCGCAAGCCGAAATCGATCGACTGACCGCGCTTCCGGCCGCCTCCTAGGTCGCCGCCTGGGGCTCCCAGTCCCGATAATGGCGGCGGATCAGATCCGCCAGTTGACGGGCGATGTCGCGCTCGGTTTCAAGCCGGGGCAGGTGCGCCCGGGCCTGGGCGGCAAGTTCGCTCCGCGCCGCATCGAAATCGAAGGTCCGGATGGTGCTGTCCTTGACCACATGTCGGCCGGCAACTGCGAGATCGATCACATGGGCGGCGGTCATCCTGGCGAGCAGCACCCGTGCCTCGTCGAGATCGTCAAACAGCGCATCCCGGGTCAGGGCACCATAGTCGACCGTGACGATGTCGCCCGCCGTCGGCTGGTTGACGACGGCGGCTCCCCTTGTCGTCAGCGCCTCGAACAGGCCGGCTTCGCTCAGCGCCGGTTCCAACGTCCGGCCGCCGTGCAGCAGCCAGGCAAGGCGCAACTCGCGCCAGATATCCTGATCGTCGTCGAACCCGGTGCCGTCGAGCCCGATGGCGAATCCGGTGCCGGCGGTCTTGAGGGCCTCCAGCGGCGCGACCCCGGAGCGGAGCCGGAGATTGGCGGACGGGTTCGTCACCACCGTCACACCGTATTCGGCAAGCAATTCGCATTCGTCCGGCCGCAACTGGACGCCGTGAGCGACCGCGAGACGCGGGGACAGGAAGCCGATCTCCGCCAGATGGCGCACGATGCCGCCCGGAAACCGGCGGTCGAGCCATTGCCGCTGGCGCGGGCTTTCCAGGAGATGCATGTGAATGCGCCGCCCCGACGAGCGGGACGCCTCCGCGACCGCCTCCAGCAGGGCGTCGCTCGCCCATTGCGGCCCGATCGGCCCGTACTGGACGTCGATGCCGCGCCCTTCATGGTCGCGCGCCACCTGGTCAACCGCCTCGATCTGGACCGACACGGGCGCATAGCGCGGCAGCAGCCCGGAAAGCTGCGCCCACTGCGCCTCGCCCGCCAGACCGCGCAGCGCTTCCACGTCGCCATAGATCCACGGCGAGGCATCGAGCAGCGGACACGACAGGCCGAGCCGGATGCCGCTGTCGCGGGCGGCCCGCGCAACCGCGCCCGCCTCCTCCACCAGGCTGTCGACGTTCAGGGAATTGTGGCAGTGCATGGTCGCGCAGCAGCCCGACCGCAGCAGCCGTCCGAAGGCGACCAGCGCTTCCAGGTAAGGGTCGGTTGCCGGCCTGACCCGCAAGCCCGGGATCCAGGTTTCAAGCGCATCGTCGAGCAGCCCGAAATCGAGCGTCCGGATGCCGTAGCCGTGATCATGGGCATTGACGGGCGCGGGCATGGCAAGGACACCGGCACGGCCCTGCCCGGGGTGGACGGAGACAGTCCCGTCGTCACCTGCCGCAATCTCCACGTTGCGGCCGGCCGGAAGGACGCCCGGCTGCGCCAGGTATCGCTCGGCTGACAGCGACACGCTCATCGCGCCAGCACCTCCTGAATTTCCCCTGCGAACGCCTTCAGTTCTTCAGCAAGGAATTCCGCCACGGCGTGGGTCGCCCCGGTCATCGGCCGCCGTTTCGCCACCACCACCCCGACTTCCAGGTCCTGCAGCCGCGATCCGGCGATCGGGATCGCAACCACCTCACCGGACTTCAACTCGTCCAGGAGCCCGAAGGGGGTGAAGAACGCCACCCCGGTTCCGTTCAGGATCAGCGGCTTCAGCATCATCTGGTTGTTGGTGGCAACCAGCGTGCGGCCCGCCCGGTCGAGCGCCGACAGTTCGATGGCGATCATCGAACTCATCACCTCGTTGTCGAGTTGCAGAAGCAGGTTGAACTGGGCGCATTCCTGAAGGGTGACGGCCTTCATGCGGGCCAGCGGATGGTGCTTGCCGACCATGGCCATCAGCGGCATCCGCACGCCGGCGATACGCCGGATATCCTCCGGCCGCGCCAGGTCGAAGGTCAGGCCTATGTCAACCTCGCCGTCCGCGACGAAACCGAAGATCTGGCTGTAATTGTCGCTGCGGATATAGAAATCCACCGCCGGATGCTTTCGGTTGAAGGCCATGACCCGTTCGGGCAGGAACTGGATCGCCAGGCTGTCCAGGCAGGCGATGCGGACCCGGCCGGTCTTCTTGCCTTCCAGGTCGCCCAGCGCGCCTTTCATGATATCGAAATCGTGCAGCGTGTTGCGCGCATGGGAGAGCACGATCTCGCCGGCCCGCGTCAGGCGCAGTCCGTTCGGCTGACGCTCGAACAGCGACGTGCCGAGCTCCTCCTCCAGCTTCAGGATCTGACGGCTGATCGCCGAGGAAGCGACATGCAGCTCTTCGGAGGCCTTGCGAATCGACCCGGCTCGGGCGACACAGACGAAATAGCGCAAAACCGATGCATGCATTCCGCTTCCTTCCGGCACCGCTCCTGGCAGTCTTATCTTCCCTGCCAAACCGGCGCGCGCTTTTCAACGAACGCGCGCACGCCTTCCTCAGCATCCTCGCTTTTCAGCGCCTGCACAACTGCGGGAAGACGAAGCGCCTGCGCCTCGGCGGGAGAAAGGTGTCCCGTCCGGTTGACCACCTGCTTGATCGCCTTGAGCGACAGCGGCGCCAACGACACGATATCGGAAACCCAGCTGTCCACCGCCGCATCAAGGTCCGCATCGGGCGCGACCTCGTTGACGATGCCGAAAGCGGCCATGTCGGCGGCGGAATACCGTCGTCCGCTCAGCATCACCCCCATGGCGAGATTGTGGGCGATCTTGCGCTGCAAAAGCACCATGCCGCCATCGAGCGGCATGCGCCCGACGCGGCCTTCCGGCAATCCGAATTTCGCGCTTTCCGCGGCGATGACGATGTCGCAGCCGAGCACCATCTCGAAGCCGCCGCCGAGCGCATAGCCATTGACCCGCGCGATGAGCGGAATATCCAGGCTGCGACGGAAACTGATCCCGCCGAAGCCGTTCGGGCGCGAGGCTGCCCAGTATTCCAGACCCGAAAGCGAGGTGTCCTTCATGTCGGCACCGACGGAAAAGGCGCGCTCACCTGCCCCGGTCAGGACGGCGCAGCTGACGTCGGTCCGCGCCTCGAGATCGCTCCAGACCTTTTCCAGCGCGCCTTCCGCCTCCTGGTCGATGGCGTTCATGCGTTCGGGACGGTCGATGGTGATCCGCGCGACCCGCTCGCCGACTTCGTAGTGAATGGTCACGCCACGTCCGCCTTTCTGTCTTCCAGGGATCCGAGGATTTCCCCGTTGTGCTCACCGAGCGCCGGCGGCGCCTGGCGGATGGCAAGCGGGGCGGCGGACATGTCGATCGGGCTTGCCACGAGCCGCACCGGTCCGGCGGCGGTTTCGCCCGCGTCGATCACCATCCGGTTGACCTTCGTCTGTTCGTCGTCGAGCGCCTCTCCCATGGTGCGCACCGGCGCGCACAGGATGTCGACCTCCTCCAGCCGCTTCAGCCAGTGTTCGCGGCTCTTCTCAGCGAATTTTTCCTTAAACAGCGCCTGCAACTCGGCCCGGTGTTCGGCCTGGCTGTCGAAGTCCCTGAACCGTTCCTCCCGGGACAGATCCTCGATCTCGAGCGCCTGGCAGATGTCGCGAAGCGGGTTTTCCTTGAAGGCGCCGACCATGACGAAGGGTCGGTCCGTGGTCTCGAAGACGCCGGTCAGCGGGAAGGCCGCCCAGTTGAGGTCCTTGTCGCGCATCATGTGGGCGGCGGCTTCCTGCATCTGCATCGCCAGCATGGAATTGTAGAGGCTGACGGCGACTGTCTGGCCCTCGCCGGTCTTCTGGCGCTGGAACAGGGCGAGCAGGATGCCCTGAACCAGGTGCATGCCGGCGGTATAGTCGCACAGGGAGGTCGGATAGATGGTGATCGGCTGGCTTCGGTCCACCCGCCGGTCCATGACCCCGGTCATCGCCTGGGCGAGAATATCCTGCCCGCCCTTGTGCCGGTTCGGACCTTCGAGGCCGAAGCCGGTGCCGACGGCGAATATGATCCCCTTGTTGCGTTTTCTCAAATCCTCGTATCCGAAGCCCATGCGCTCCATGACGCCGGGGCGGAAGTTGCTGACGACCACATCGGCGCTGTCGATCAGCTCCAGCACCTGCTGGCGCGCCTCGTCGCTCTTCAGGTTGAGCGCCACGCTCTTCTTGTTGCGGTTGAGCGATGCGAAGACCGGATTGTTGAGACCGTCCGGGTCCGAGCCCAGCGACCAGCGGGACAGGTCGCCGATCTTTTCCTTCTCGATCTTGATCACCTCGGCGCCGTAGTCGGCCAGCACCTGCGTGCAGCTCGGACCGAGCATCACCTGGGTAAAATCGATCACGCGGATTCCGTCGAGCGGGAGCGGCGTCATTCTGCGGCCTCCAAAAAGCTTGCATTGGCGGACGGTTTGTCGCCCGGATCGGCGCCGAGGGCGCGCATCTGTTTCTGAATTGCGGTGATATCGGCGTCGCGCACCACGCCGCCGGCATTGAGCGCCACGGTCGCGGCGACGCCGACGGCCTGGCCCTGCGCCATGCAGGGCGGGATTTCCCGGCTCTTCTTCTGCGCCTGCGGCGTTGCCGAATAATGCCGGCCGGCGACGAGCAACTGATCGACATGCTTCGGCAGCAGCGCCCGGTAGGGCGTGTAGTAATCGCGGCCGCGGCAGACGGTGTCGTCGAAGTACCGCCGCTGCATCACGTCGTCCTTGGTCACCACGTATTCGCCTTCCAGCAGCCGGGTCGTGCGCACGCCCGTCTGCGGCGCGAAATCGATGATATGGGCCTTCTCGAAGCCGGGCACGTTCTCCCGGGCAAAGGCGAGCAGCCGGTCGATCCGTGCCCTGCCCTCGAACTCCGCCGCGGTCAGGTCGGCGATCTTCAACCCGCTGAACTGGGGCATGTGCGGGCAGTTCAGCCAGACGACGCCGGGCAGCGGCGTCTTCAGCCACCAGTAGGCCCAGCAACCCCCGATGATCCGCTTGGCCTCATGGTCGAGCTTCTGGAACTCGGCCGGATTGTCGAACTGGAACGCTTCCGCCCGGTCCGTATCCACGTTGCCCCAGCGGGATACCGTGGTCAGGATGAACGAGGCTTCCTGGAACTTCGCGCCGGCGCTCGCCGCCACGTCCAGGTCCCCGGTCGCGTCGATCACCACGTCACCGAGGATCGCCTGACGGCCTTCCTTGGTGTCGCAGATGACGCCCTTGATCCGGCCGTCCTCGACGATCGCGGAAGAAAACCAGCTGTGCAGGCGCAGCTTGACCTTTGCCTCGTCGATGAGGTCATAGGTGGCCCGCTTGAAGCCGTCCGGATCGAAGGAGGCGGAAAAGCAGATCGGGTGCGGCATCTTCTGGGTATGGAAGTCGAACAGGCCCCAGCGCGCGTACTTGCGCCACATATCCGGCGTGTCGCGCATGTGGGGCATGCGCTCGTGATCTTCCGGCGTGACGCACAGCCCCTTCATCTTCATCCGCTCGATCATTTCAAGGCAGATGCCGGTGACGGTGATTTCGGTGTCGTTGTGCATGTCGTCCAGGACAAGCACCATCCCTCCGGAGGCGAGACCGCCGAGATAGGGGTAGCGTTCCAGAAGCGTGACGCTGGCGCCGCAGCGCGCCGCCGTTACCGCCGCCGAAATCCCGGCCGGACCGCCGCCGACGACGACGACGTCCGACCTGTCGGCCACGGGCACCTCCCGTGTTGCTTCCTTGATCGTGGGAGCATTCATTGTTTTTCTCCAATTGTTTGGGGCGCCGGCCTCAGTGAACGGCCGGTGTCTTCCAGCGGATCAGCCGGGCCTCGGCGAAGCTGACGAGTGAGAACAGCAGCACGGCCAGAAGAGCCGCGAGAAACACCGTCGCGTAGAGAAGCGGCGAGCGGAAATTGTAGGTGGCTTCGATGATCAGGGCTCCCAGGCCGAAGTTGGACCCGATCCATTCCGCCACGATCGCGCCGATCACGCAGGTCGTGCTGGCAATCTTCAGCGCAGCGAACAGGAACGGCAGCGAGCTCTGGATCCGCACCTTCCAGAAGGCCTCCCAGTCAGAGGCGGACAGGACACGCATCAGTTCCAGGGTCGCCGGCGAGACGGCCTTCAGTCCGCGGACCATGTTGACCAGCGTCGGGAAGAAGCAGATCAGCCCGGCGATGATGATCTTCGGAGCCAGTCCATTGCCGAAGATCAGGACGAGGATCGGCGCCACCGCGATGATCGGGATGGTGTTGATGAACACCGCGATCGGGTAAAAGGCGTTTTCCGCTGTCCGGCTGTGAACGAACAGGACGGCGAGCAGGATCGCGACCAGGTTACCGGCGGCGAATCCCAACAGCGCCTCCATGAAGGTCGGCCAGAAATTGCTCCACAGCGTGCCGGCGTTCTCCTGGAAGGCCCTGAGCACGTCCATCGGACCGGGCGCGATATAGGTCGGCACCTCGAAACCCCAGACGACCCCTTGCCACAGGACGACGAGCCCGATGACCGCGACAATCGCGGGTCCCTTGCGGTTCAGGAATTCGAAGATCCTGACCGCCCGCGGCGCGGACGCTGTCTGAGCTTGCGCATAGCTTGCCTCGGCCATGTCAGCACTCCTCCAGTTGCTGGCGCAGATGCGCGGTGATCTGGACAAATTCCAGCGTGTCGCGGACCGTCAGCCGTCGCGGATGCGGCAGGTCCACGTCCATGAATTCCTTCACGCGGCCCGGGTGGGCGGCGAGCATCAGCACCTGCTGACCGAGGAAGGCGGCTTCGGGAATGGAATGGGTCACAAACAGGATCGTGGTTCCCGTTTCCTGCCAGATCCTGAGAAGTTCCTCGTTGAGCTTGTCGCGGGTGATCTCGTCGAGCGCCCCGAAGGGTTCGTCCATCAGGAGGATCTTCGGCTTGGTCACCAGCGCACGCGCGATCGCAACCCGCTGGCGCATACCGCCCGACAATTCGTCCGGCAGTGCCTTTTCGCGCCCCTTCAGCCCGACCAGTTCCAGGAGACCTTCCGGATCGCCGTGGGCATCGCCGCCCCCGCCCACTTCCAGCGGCAGACGCACGTTGTCAATGGCGCTGCGCCACGGCAGCAGGGTCGCGTCCTGGAACACGAAGGAGAAGTTGCGGTCCCGGCGCGCGTCATGCGGCGTCTTGCCGTGCACCTCGATCGATCCCTTTGCCGTAGGCACGAGATCGGCGATGGCACGCAGCAACGTCGACTTGCCGCAGCCCGAAGGTCCCAGGATGGTGACGAAGGAACCGTCGGCGATGTCCAGCGAGACGTTGGAAAGCGCCTGAAAACGGTTACCCCCCTCGCCGAAACAGACATCGACTCCGGACACCGTGATGGCCGGGGCAGGCGCGTCCTCCGCGCCTGCCGCCGGACCCGCATCCGAAAGGGCCAGGGCCATATCAGCCGACCTTGGCGCGGATGTCGGCGGTCATGTCCAGGATCTTCGTGGTCATGACGTCGTCGACGGTCGGCACCGCGCCCTTGAACTGGTCGAGATCGGCGTAGGTCTTCACCTGCTGTTCCCAGTTCGCCCGGTTCATGGCGCCCCAGCCGTCCTTGGCCGTCACATCATTGAAGCTGAAACCGAGGACGGTCTGTACCGCTTCCAGCTCGCTGGCGCGGTCCAGGTTCGGATAGGCCTCGACCAGCATGTCGACGGCGGCTTCCGGGTTTTCTTTGACGAAGCCCCAGCCGCGCGCGGATCCGCGGAGGTAGCCCGCCAGCACGTCCGGATTGTCCGAAATCACCGTATCGGTGGAGTAGTAGACATTGGCATAGAGCTGGATGCCGGTATCCCACAGCATCAGGTCGACCCGGTCGCCGCCCAGAACCTTCAGCGCATTGGTGTTGGTGAGCCACCCGGTGACCGCCTGGGCCTGCCCGGTCAGGAGCTGGTTCATGTCGGAGCCCATGTTGACGATCTCGACCTGGTCTTCCGCGATGCCGTTGGCGGCAAGCAATGCCCGGAGAAGAATGAAAGCGGTGGGCTGGGTCGCGATGGTCTTGCCGATCATGTCCTTTGGAGAACTGATCGGATCGCCCTTCAGCGAAAAGTAGGTGAACGGGTGCTTCTGGTAACCGGCCGCGATCGCCTTGACCGGAATGCCGGCGGAACGCGCCAGCATGACGGACGGACTGGAGGAGATCTGCCCGAGGGTCGCCCGGCCGGCTGCGACGCTTCCGACGCCGTCCACATTGGGACCGCCCGGTACGATCTCCAGTTCGACCCCTTCTTCCTTGTAGAAGCCTTTCGCATTGGCTGCGACTTCACCCAGAATGCCGTTCGACGCCAGCCAGCCCAGTTGCATGGTGACCTTGGGCATGGACTGGGCCATGGAGCGGCGGACGCCGATCAGGGAGGATGTGCCCGCGCACAGCGCGGCAGCGGCGGAATATTTCAGGAAGGTACGTTTGCTGACGGAAGCGTCTGACATTGTCGGGTTCTCCTTGTTGTTGTGCTCAAGGCCCCCCTCGGACCTCGCGGAACGGCGACAAATTGCAGCTTTTCGCAATGACCCGTTCGAATAAAGAAGAATAATTCGCTTCTGTTGATGCCGTTATTAGAACGGGCTGCATCGCTCGCCAGGGAATGGGTCACGCATGGCCGCAACCGTCCCGCGGAAGTTGCCGACCGGAACCCCAGGCAGGTCCGCGAAACAAGTCCACCGGTCTTGGCGGTGACACAGAACCTCTGTAGATTTCCCGCCGCCGACAGCGGCCCTGCCTTCGCTTTGCAACACTGACCGTCGAGACCCATGCCTGACTTCTCACCGATACTGGACGCTGCCGCTGCAGATACCGGCGATTTCGACCTCGTGATCTTCGACTGCGACGGCGTTCTGATCGACAGCGAGATCATCAGCGCCAGGACGCTGTTGGCGGCGCTTGAGGACTTCGGCGTTGCAACCGGCTTTGCCTATTTCAAGGCGCATTTCCTCGGCCGGAGCTTCCCGAAGGTCGCGGCGAACATCCGAACGACCTTCAACGTGAACCTTCCGGAGACATTCGAGGCCGATTACCGGCGCAAATTGCTGGCAGCCTTCGAAACCGAGTTGAGGCCGGTCGCCGGCATCTTCGATATTCTCGACAATCTTGGCGTTCGCGCCTGCGTGGCGACCAGCAGCAGCCCGGAGCGGGTCTCCCGCTCGCTTCACCTGACCGGCCTGGACCGGTATTTCGGCGACGCGGTCTTTACCGCCTCTGAGGTCGAACGCGGCAAGCCGGCACCCGATCTTTTCCTCCATGCGGCGGCGTCCTGCCGCGCCCGGCCCGAAGCCTGCCTCGTCATCGAGGACAGTGCCCCGGGCATCGAGGCGGCCCGTGCCGCCGGCATGGAGGTCTGGCATTTCATCGGCGGCAGCCACCTGGACCGCACCGACATTCTCGGTCAGGCTCTGACACCGCCGGTGCCGTTTTTTGACACCTGGCCGTCTTTTTTTGATATGGCCCCTCAATTGAAAAAACGCTGATCGCTGACGGAACCGAGTATGGCTGCCAAGACGGACATTGACGCTACGCGCCTGGATGACGCGGCCCGCGCCGGCTGGCTGTATTACGTGGCCGGAAACACCCAGGACGAAATCGCGCGCAAGCTGGGCGTCTCCCGCCAGTCCGCGCAGCGTCTCGTCTCGCTCGCCGTCAGCGAACGTCTGATCAAGGTGCGGCTAGACCATCCGATCGCCCGCTGCATGGAACTGGCAACCCGGATGAAGACGCATTTCGGGCTGGACATGTGCGAGGTCGTCCCGAGCGATCCGGCCGACCCGTTTTCCATCGTCGGCCTGGCCCAGGCGGCGGCGGCGGAAATGGAACGGCATCTCAAATGCCCGGATCCGAAGATCATCGCCTTCGGCACCGGCCGGTCCCTGCGGGCCTCCGTCGATCAGCTTCCGGCGATGGACTGCCCGCAGCACAAGGTCGTCTCCCTGCTCGGCAACATGAATTTCGACGGGTCTGCGTCGGCCTATAACGTCATCATCCGCATGGCCGACCGGGTCAACGCGACCCATTACCCGATGCCGCTTCCGGTCTTTGCCCGCTCGACGGAAGAACGCACCCTGCTCCACGGCCTGGAACCGGTACACAACATCCTGGAACTGTCCGCCCGGGCGGACGTGACCTTTGTCGGCGTCGGCAACATGGACGAAACGGCCCCGCTCTATGTCGACGGCTTTATCGACCGCGCCGAACTGAACGATCTCACCGCCGCCGGCGCGGTCGGCGAGATCACAAGCTGGGCCTATGACCGAAACGGACAGCTGATTAAGGGCCTGACCAACAGCCGGGTGGCAAGCGCGCCCCTGGAGCCGGCGACCGCCAGGTCGGTGATCGGCATCGCCGCCGGCGAGGCCAAGGTCAACGCCATCCGGGGGGCCCTGCGCGGCCGTCTTCTGAGCGGTCTGATCACCAACGAGGCGACGGCGGAAGTCCTCCTGTCAGAGTGACCCCGATCGGCACCTCGCCGGCCCGATCTCCCCGCACGATCCCAGGACCGAACACATTTTTTCCGCCCCCTAACCGGATTGCGGAACCGCTTCATTACGCTAGATAAGTTGCAATCGGACTGTTTGCGCACCTTCCGGAGCAGGCAGGCACGAGCTGTTTCCGAAACCACCGGTTCGGCGAAAGCCTGATTTTCCTTGAACGTAACCTTCAGTAAAAAAACGGATTTTTGCGCCGCAGCAACGAAAGTCCGTCACCGGAAGCCGGGACAGTCTTGACGTAACGGCGCATTTTTGTGAGAATTTGCTCATTATATTAGCAAATGCTCAAAAGTGAGCTTTGGGAGGAAATCATGACCGTTTTCGTACGCGCCCTCATGGGGGCAACCGCCTTGACGCTGGCTGTTTCGCCCGCGCTCGCAGAAAAACTCACCATCGCCACCGTCAACAACGGCGACATGATCCGCATGCAGAAGCTGACGGACGATTTCACCGCGAAGAACCCGGGCATCGAACTGGAGTGGGTGACGCTTGAGGAGAACGTCCTTCGCCAGCGCGTGACCACCGACATCGCCACCAAGGGCGGCCAGTACGACATCATGACCATCGGCACCTACGAGGTTCCGATCTGGGCGAAACAGGGCTGGCTGGTCGACCTGAACGACCTGCCCGCTTCCTACGATATCGATGACCTGCTGCCGGCGATCCGCGGCGGCCTGACCGTCGACGGCAAGCTCTATGCGGCCCCGTTCTACGGCGAAAGCTCCATGGTCATGTACCGCACCGACCTGATGCAGAAGGCCAACATGGAAATGCCGGATGCGCCGACCTGGGACTTCATCAAGGAGGCCGCGGCCGCCATGACCGACAAGGACAACGAGGTCTACGGCATCTGCCTGCGCGGCAAGGCCGGCTGGGGCGAGAACATGGCCTTCCTCACCGCCATGTCCAATTCCTACGGCGCCAGGTGGTTCGACATGGACTGGAAGCCCCAGTTCGACAGCGATGCCTGGAAGGCGACGCTGACCGACTATCTTGACCTGATGAACAACTACGGTCCTCCGGGCGCCTCCAACAACGGCTTCAACGAGAACCTGTCCCTGTTCCAGACCGGCAAGTGCGGCATGTGGATCGACGCCACGGTGGCCGCCTCCTTCGTGACCAATCCGAAGGATTCCACGGTCGCCGACAAGGTCGGCTTCGCCCTGGCCCCCGACAATGGCCTTGGCAAGCGCGGCAACTGGCTGTGGGCCTGGAGCCTGGGCATTCCGGCCGGCTCTCAGAAGGTGGACGCGGCCAAGAAGTTCATCGCCTGGGCGACCTCCAAAGACTACCTGGAACTGGTTGCATCCAATGAAGGCTGGGCGAACGTTCCTCCCGGAACCCGGACCTCGCTCTATGAAAACGCGCAATACCAGGAGGCAGCGCCCTTCGCCAAAATGACGCTGGAAAGCATCAACGCGGCCGATCCCCAGCAGCCCACCGTGGATCAGGTTCCCTATGTCGGCGTCCAGTTCGTCGCCATACCCGAATTCCAGGGGCTCGGCACGGCCGTCGGCCAGCAGTTCTCCGCCGCCCTGGCGGGCTCCGTCACCGCGGATCAGGCGCTGAAGAACGCCCAGATGGTCACCGAGCGCACCATGATGAAGGCTGGTTACATCAAATAAGCGATGCCTAGCCTCGGGCCGGTTCCAGCCGGAGCCGGCCCGTTCTTTTCACGCATCTTTTTCGATTGGCTGGACCAATGGCAACCGCTCACTCCCGCATTGCGGCGCGGTTCATGATCTCACCTGCGGTGCTTCTGCTGCTCGGCTGGATGATCGTTCCGCTCTCCATGACCATCTATTTCTCGTTCCTCAGCTACAATCTGCTGATGCCGGGAATGGAAGAGTTCATCGGCTTCACCAACTACAGGTTCTTTCTGACCGATCCGGCGTTTTTCGCCGCTCTCGGCAACACCCTGCTCCTGGTCGGCGGCGTGCTCGTCATCACCATTGTCGGCGGAACCGCGTTGGCGCTGCTGCTCGATCAGCCGTTCTGGGGCCAGGGCATCGTCCGCATTCTTGTCATTGCCCCCTTCTTCGTCATGCCGACGGTGTCCGCGCTGGTTTGGAAGAACATGTTCATGAACCCGGTGAACGGCCTGTTCGCCCATCTGGCCAAGGGCCTCGGGCTTGAACCGTTCGACTTCCTCGCCCACGCCCCGCTCGCCTCGATCATCCTGATCGTCGCCTGGCAATGGCTGCCGTTCGCAACCCTGATCCTGCTCACCGCGCTGCAGTCGCTCGACCAGGAGCAACTGGAGGCCTCCGAGATGGACGGCGCCAATTTCGGCAACCGCTTCATCTACATCGTCCTGCCGCACATGGCCCGCGCGATCACGGTCGTCATCCTGATCCAGACCATCTTCCTGCTGTCGGTCTTCGCCGAGATCCTGGTCACCACCAACGGCGGTCCGGGCTACGCGTCCACCAACATCACCTATCTCGTCTACGCCCAGTCGCTGTTGCAGTTCGACGTGGGCGGCGGCTCCGCCGGCGGCATCGTTGCCGTCATCCTGGCCAACATCGTTGCGGTCTTCCTGATGCGGATGATCGGCAGGAACCTGGAGGCCTGAGCATGGCACGGCGTGTTTCAAACCGGCGCAAGACCCTGGTGACGATCGTCGCATGGGCCGTCGGCATCGCGATCTTCTTCCCGATCCTGTGGACGATCCTGACCAGTTTCAAGACCGAGGCCGAGGCGATCGCCTCGCCGCCGACATTCGTTCTGTTCGACTGGACCATGGAGAACTATTCGGAAGTGAATTCCAGGTCGAACTACTTCCTGCATTTCATGAACTCGGTGATCATCTCCGTCGGCTCGACCCTGCTCGGGCTGGCGATCGCCATTCCCGCCGCCTGGTCCATGGCCTTCGTGCCCGGCAAGCGGACCAAGGACGTGCTGATGTGGATGCTGTCCACCAAGATGCTGCCGCCGGTCGGCGTGCTGATCCCGATCTACCTTCTGTTCCGGGACACAGGCCTGCTGGACACACGGCTCGGGCTGGTGATCGTCCTGACCCTGATCAACCTGCCGATCATCGTCTGGATGCTGTTCACCTACTTCAAGGAAATTCCGGGCGAGATCCTGGAAGCCGCCCGCATGGACGGCGCCGGCCTGTGGGAGGAAGTGGTCTATGTGCTGACCCCCATGGCGGTGCCCGGCATCGCCTCGACCCTTCTGCTCAACATCATCCTTGCCTGGAACGAGGCTTTCTGGACCCTCAACCTGACCGCGGCCAAGGCGGCGCCGCTCACGGCCTTCATCGCCAGCTATTCCAGCCCGGAAGGCCTGTTCTACGCAAAACTGTCCGCCGCCTCGACGCTCGCCATCGCCCCGATCCTCGTTCTCGGCTGGTTCAGCCAGAAACAGCTGGTGCGCGGCCTGACCTTTGGCGCTGTGAAGTAGGAACCGAACGATGGGAAAGATCTCACTCAAGAACGTCACCAAGGCCTTTGGCGAGGCCATGGTCATTCCGTCGCTGGACCTGGAGATCGAGGACGGGGAATTCGTCGTCTTCGTCGGCCCCTCCGGCTGCGGCAAGTCCACGCTCCTGCGCCTGATCGCGGGGCTTGAGGACGTGACCTCCGGCGTGATCGAAATCGACGGCCGCGATGCTACCGAGGTTCCGCCCGCCAGGCGTGGCCTCGCCATGGTGTTCCAGTCCTATGCACTCTACCCGCACATGTCGGTGCGCAGGAACATCGCCTTTCCGCTGAAGATGGCGAAGATGGATCCGGCCGAACAGGAACGGCGCGTCACGTCGGCCGCGAAGATCCTGAACCTGACCGACTACCTGGACCGGCGCCCGGGACAGCTGTCCGGCGGCCAGCGCCAGCGTGTCGCCATCGGCCGGGCCATCGTGCGCGAACCGGCCGCCTTCCTGTTCGACGAACCGCTGTCGAACCTGGACGCCGCGCTCAGGGTCAACATGCGCCTGGAAATCTCCGAACTGCACCAGTCGCTCGCGACCACCATGATCTACGTGACCCATGACCAGGTCGAGGCCATGACCATGGCGGACAAGATCGTGGTGCTCAATGCGGGCCGGATCGAGCAGGTCGGATCGCCGCTGGAGCTCTACCGGTCGCCGGCAAACAGGTTCGTCGCCGGCTTCATCGGCTCGCCGAAGATGAATTTCATCTCCGGTACCGAGGCGGAAAAGCACGGCGCCCACACAATCGGCATCCGCCCCGAGCACGTGACCCTGTCGACGACGGCAGGCGCCTGGCAGGGCAAGGTGGCCGTCGCCGAGCATCTGGGCTCCGACACCTTCCTCTATGTCAACGTCGCCGGCATGGATCCGCTCACGGTCCGCACGCAAGGGGAAGCCGGCATCCATCACGGCGACACCGTCTATCTCTCACCGGACGCGGAATACCTGCACCGGTTCGACGCAGGCGGAAAGACGATCTGATGCAGCGTCTGGCGGACAAGACGGCCCTGATCACTGGTGCCGCACGCGGCATCGGCAGGGCCTTCGCGCAAGCCTATGTGCGCGAAGGCGCCACCGTCGTCATTGCCGACCTCGATCTGGACCGGGCGAAACAGACCGCGGCGGAGATCGGATCGCAAGCCCATGCCTGCCGTCTGGATGTCACCTGCCAGGCCTCCATCGACGACGCGGTCGCGGCGACGATGCGCGACTTCGGCGGGATCGACATCCTGGTCAACAATGCCGCCCTGTTCGACCTGGCGCCCATCGTCGACATCACCCGCGACAGCTACGACCGGCTGTTTGCAATCAACGTCGCCGGCTGCCTGTTCATGCTGCAGGCGGTCGCAAAGGCCATGATTACGCGCGGCAAGGGCGGCAAGATCATCAACATGGCAAGCCAGGCCGGACGCCGGGGCGAACCGCTGGTCGCGGTCTACTGCGCCACCAAGGCCGCCGTCATCAGCCTGACCCAGTCCGCCGGCCTCGACCTGATCAGGCACGGCATCAACGTGAACGCAATCGCCCCCGGCGTCGTCGACGGCGAGCACTGGGATGGCGTCGACGCGCTGTTTGCCAAATACGAAAACCTGCCACGCGGCGAGAAGAAGCGCCGCGTCGGCGAGGCCGTGCCTTACGGCCGCATGGGCACCCCTGAAGACCTGACCGGCATGGCGGTTTTCCTGGCTGGCCCCGAGAGCGATTACATCGTCGCCCAGACCTACAACGTCGACGGCGGCAACTGGATGAGTTGACACGCGGGACCGGACCTCTCCCCGGCCCGCACTTCCTGTCCACGTCCCTGCGGCAGACCGCCGCCGGGACGTGGACCAAGACACAAGAGGCGAACGTGGCAAGTATCTTGTCCCTGTCCACCCTGCCGGCGATCGGCACGACCGTCGAAAAGCCGGCCTATGCCCGAGAGGACCTCTCACCGGGCATCGTGCACATCGGTGTCGGCAATTTTCACCGGGCGCATCAGGCGGTCTATCTGGACCGGCTGTTCAACAAGGGCCGCGATCACGACTGGGCCCTGATCGGCGCCGGCATCAAGCCCTATGATGCGGCCATGCGCGCCCGTCTCGCGCCTCAGGACTGGCTGACGACGGTGGTGGAACTCGATCCCGGCGGCCTGAACGCCCGCATCACCGGCGCCATGATCGGTTTCACCGAAACCGATCCGACCAGCCTGATCGCGACCCTGGTCCGGCCGGAAATCCGGATCGTGTCGCTGACCATCACCGAGGGCGGCTATTACGTCGACGCCAAGACCGGCGGCTTCGACGCGGCCCATCCGGACATCGTCCATGATGCTGAAAACCCGGGCGATCCGCAGACAGTGTTCGGCATTCTGATAACCGCCCTCGGCCTGCGCAAGGACCGGGGCATTCCGCCCTTCACCATCCTCTCCTGCGACAACCTTCCCGAAAACGGCCACGTGGCCCGGCAGGCGGTCTCCGGCCTCGCCCGGCTGATGGCGCCGGATCTTGCCGGCTGGATCGAAACGGATGTCGCCTTTCCCGGCAGCATGGTCGACTGCATCACGCCGGCGACTTCGGACCGCGAACGCGCGCTGGTCCGCGACAGGTTCGGCATCGAGGATGCCGCGCCGGTTGCCTGCGAGCCGTTCCGGCAATGGGTGATGGAGGACCGGTTTCCGGCCGGCCGGCCGCGCCTGGAGGAAGTCGGCGTCGAGTTCGTCGCCGATGTCGCGCCTTACGAACTGATGAAGCTGCGCATCCTGAACGGCGGCCATGCGGCCATCGCCTATCCGTCGGCGCTGCTCGGCCACACCTATGTCCACGAGGCCATGGCGGACCCCGATATCGCCGGCTGGCTGGACCGGCTGGTCCGCAGCGAGATCATTCCCGTCGTGCCGAAGATCCCCGGCATTTCGTTCGAGACCTACCTGGAAACCTGCGCGGAGCGTTTCGCCAATCCGGCCGTCGGCGACACCGTCGCCCGCCTGTGCCTCGACGGATCAAACCGGCAGCCGAAATTCATCCTGCCGACCATTGCCGATGCGCTGCGCTCCGGCCGGCCCATCGAGGGCCTGGCGCTGGAAGTGGCCTTCTGGTGCCGCTACTGCGCCGAAACCGCGGTCGCCGCGAACAAAATCCCGCTTGAGGACGAGCGCCGCGACCTGCTGCAGTCCGCAGCCCTTGCCGCCCGGAACAATCCGGCCGCCTTTCTGGAAGTCGGGGAGGTCTTCGGAGATCTCGGCCGGGACCAACGCTTCAGAACCGCATTTTCCCGGCAACTGGACACCGTCTGGAAAGACGGCACGCGGGCGGTCCTGCAGCGCTTTCTGGAAAAGGTGGCCTGATCGATCGGCGGTCATTAAAACAGCTTGCCAACACCGTGTGCCGCGGCGTCGAGACCGCAAAGCCGGCACATGTGCCAGGCCAGCACCTGATTGCTCGACAGGGCCGGTTTGCCGGTTCGCTCCTCGATTTCCGTGATGACATCGAGCGTCCGCAGGTTGGTGCAGGAGATGAACACCGCCTCCACGGCGGGATCCCGGGCAAGCTCCGCCGCCGCCCTTGCCGCGGAGGCCGGGGTGATCCGCGCGACGACGGCCTCCTCGGCGGTTTCGAACGATCCGAAGACAGGCGTTTCGATCCCGTTTCCGGCGAGGACATCCCGCATCCGGGAAGACACCTCCGCCACATAGGGCGACAGGAACGCAAGCCGGCTGACGCCGAGATGCCGGCAGGCGGCAATGAGTGCGGACACCGGTTCCGTGACCGCCCGTGTGTCGGCGCCGCCATGAACGAGATCGGCAATCGTCTTCACCCCGATGACCGAGGTTCCGGAGGTGCAGCCGTAGCCGACCGCGTCGAACCGGGCCGGCCGCGGCAGCAGGCCGGCGCTCGCGCCAATGTGGTGTTCCATTTCAGACAGGGTACTTTCGGTGACTTCCTCCCCGCTCGGAACCCGTGAGACATGCAGGGTCACCTCGGACGGCAGGATCCGGCGGAAATCGTTTTCGATCGTCTCGTCGGACTGCAGGACGATCAGCCCCAGGCGCGGCTCGTCGCGCTTCCCGACTTCATACCCGATACGCCCCACGGCACACGATCCTTTCCATGATACACCGGCCCTGACAGATGGACGCAGGAGAGTGCTCCCCCTGGCGCCTGCAGCTTTCAGCCCCCGTGACATTCCAGACGATTGTAGCAAAGGAAAACGAAACCGGATCACCCTGAGAATTCCGCGCGACGAGGGTTTCGAAAACAGAATCCGGATAGACATTTCCCGGGAGGTGAATCAAATAATCGGCTGCCTGAGTTTTTATCGGGACCGGCAATGGACAAGGTACCTCTCCCCGAAACACCGCAAAGGGATCTCGCGGACCCGAAGACACCCCCTTCGCTGGCGCGGCAGGGACTGCTGACGGCGGAACTTGTCGCGCTTGCGCAAGGCGGCGTCAGCGTCATCCTGGCGAGTTGCTGCGCGGACGGCAAACCGATCGCCGGCATCGGCGTCGGCGCCCGCATCGACACGGCGGGGACAATCCGGGTTTTTCTCACGCGCCAGGCGAACCTCAGGCTTCTCGAGGCCCTGGAAGCCGGCCGCGCGATTGCCGTCACGTTCAGCAGGGCCCGGGATCATGTTTCCTTTCAGGTGAAGGCGAACGGCGCCACGATCCTGCTGGCCTCTCCGGACGACACGCCTGAAATCGCCCGGCAATCCGCGGTGTTTCGCGACGAGCTGATCGGCATCAACCTGCCGAGGCACGTGGCCGAGGGGTTTACCACATACGATCCCAATGATCTTCTGGCAATCGAGTTCACCCCCGACCGCGCCTATGTTCAGACACCGGGTCCGGGTGCCGGGAGCCCGCTTTCCCCATGAGCGGCATCCGCATCGAAAATCTGCGTCGCTCGCTGGAAGGGGTCGTCGCATCGGTTCTGGCAACGGCGGACGGAGACGGCATGCCGAACGTCTCCATGATCTCCCAGGTCCACTATGTCGATCCGGACCATGTCGCCCTGTCGTACCAGTTCTTCAACAAGACACGGCGCAACCTGCTCCTGACCCGGACGGCGTGTGTCCTGATTTCCGATCCGGCAACGCTGGCATCGCATCGCCTGGAGCTCGAATTCGTGGAAACGCAGACAAGCGGGCCGCTGTTTGAATCGATGAAAGCGAAGCTGGCGGGCATCGCTTCCCATCACGGAATGGAGGGCGTGTTCCGCCTGCTGGGCGCCGATATATTTGTGATCAGGTCGATCGAGGAAGTGCCTTTTCTGGCATTGCTGCCCCCGCCCCCCGAGCCGCCGTTGCTGCCGGCCGTTCGCCAGTGCGTGGCAGAGCTGGACACCTGCTCCGACCTGGACGCGTTGCTCGATCTGGCCCTCGAATGCCTGGAGCGGCATTTCGGTATCGGCCATTCGATGATCCTGATGGTCGATGCGAGGGAGCGCCGGCTCTATACCGTCGCCTCGCGCGGATACGTCAAATCGGGCGTCGGTTTCGAAGCTGCCTTCGGGGAAGGCGTGATCGGCGTTGCAGCCATGGAAAACACGCCGATCCGCATTGGCCACATGACGTCGGACTATCGGTATGGCGCTGCTCTGGTCGATACCGCGCAACGCGCCGGACTGTTGAGTACGCGGCCGGTCGAGATCGCCTTTCCCGGCCTTCCCTCTCCCGGCAGCCAGATTGCCCTGCCGATCGCCGTCGGCAAGAGCGTTTCCGGCATCCTGTTCGCCGAAGACGAGAACGTGATGCGGTTCGGCTACGACGACGAGGACGCGCTTGCGGTCCTCGCCGGATATCTCGGCGCCATGATCGAGCTGCTGCGTGAGGATGAAGAGGAATTGTCCGACGAACCCGGCCCCGCCGGCAAACGGACGGGGAAGTCGATCACCGCGCGATTGCATCAGGCGGACCAGAGCATCTTCCTCAATCACAGCTATCTCATCAAAGGTGTTGCCGGTGCGATCCTGTGGAAGCTGCTGCGGGAATATACTTCCACCGGGCGGACCGAATTCTCCAACCGCGAACTCCGCCTGGATCCCGGCCTGAGGCTGCCGGCTCATTCGGAAAACCTTGAAGCGAGACTGATCCTGCTGCGCAAGCGGCTGGAGGAACGGCAGAGCGGTCTCGGGATCGAAAAAATCGCCCGCGGCAGATTCCGGCTCGTCGTCGAAGGTCCGGTCACCCTCGAGGAATTCGACGGCTCCGGCAGCAGCGGCACGCCCGTAGCAAATATTTAGCATTCCGATCAGGAAAACTTAGCAAGCAATTTCCCCGTGGCCACTGTATTTCCGACGGCCGGGAAACGCGCCTCCGTCTTTTCAATCGGCAACCGATCAACGGACGCGGCACCTCTCTCATCTCTCAAACTGCCGTTCATCGCGGCGCGCCCCGCCCGGCGGGGAAAGCCGCGTTCTGGAGACTTGCGAAAATGTTCAAACCAACTCTTCTTGCCTTCATCGGCATGGCGGCGCTGGCCACGGCGGGTGCCGCCATGGCGAAGGAAAACAAGGCGGAGATCAGCCGCGGCGCCTATCTTGCCACTGTCATGGACTGCGGCGGCTGTCATCTGCCACGCGGCGCCGACGGCGCCCCGATCGAGGGTGCCGGCCTGTCAGGCGGATCGATCGGTTTCGAGATCCCGGGGCTGGGCATTTTCTGGCCGGCCAACCTGACCCCTGACGAAACCGGCCTGAACGGCTGGACCAGAAAGCAGATCGTCGACGCGGTCCGGACCGGTGTTCGCCCGGACGGCCGGATGCTGGCGCCGGCGATGCCCTGGCCTGCCTATGCCGCCCTGACCGATGAGGATGCCGAAGCACTGGCGGCTTTCCTGCAGTCGATGCCGGCCGCACGGACCACGGCGTTTCCGCCGGCGAAGGATGCCGGAGATGCGCAAGGCCCCTTCTTTCGCGTAACCCTGCCCGACTAGGCGGCGGGAACGGACCGGCCGGCCGCATGTCTTGCCGCCGGCCGGCTCAGCTCCGGACTGATCCAACCGGACCCGGCGGTTTCCCGGGCAAACGACAACACGTTCATTCAATCAAGGCTGTTATCAATGTTTCGAACCTTCGCGCTCTGCGCGCTCTTCATCGTGATCGCGGCAGGTGCGCGCGCCGGGACGCCGGAAACACTCTGGAATTCCATTCCCCCGCTGCCCGATACCGCCGAAACGGCAAGATGCGAGGAGGGCGACGCCATTTCCGCCAGGATCGAAACCGCCGCGGCAAAGGCTTTGACGGACGCCCGGCTCACCCTGGCCAACGTGTCGCCTGCGGCGGTGTCCGTCGAACAGGGCGAAGCGATCGAGCAACTGATGGATTATTCGCTGGAGGAATGCGCCCTCGATGCCGAAACGGAAGTCTGGCAGATGGTGCAGTCCGCAAGGGATCAGGTTTCCGGCGCAATGAACGATCTGGAAACACGCCGGATCGGAGCACTGGATGCCTGCGGCAGCGAAATGAGCCCGGGATATGACGCCTGCTATTCGCGCACGCGGATCGCGTATCAGGCAATGGCGCACGATACGGCAAATCACTATCTGGACCTGATCGGCGCCGCCTATGCCGACTGGCGCGACCGGACCGGCACCTGTCTCGAACGGCGGGTGGCGGCGCTCTCCCGCTTCGAGAATGCCGGCGTCACGGGTCCTTTCGCCGCACAAGGCCTGAATGTTCGGACCCGGACCTGGATGCTGGTCGGATTGCATGCGCACACGGCGCGGGAACTGTGCACCATCGTCCATGAGGCCGCGCACGCGATGGATATCGACTAAGGCGCAGGATCGGCCGGGACCACAACCCGGCCTATCGTCAACCTTGCCCTCCCCGGCCGGCCGCGCTACCAATCTGGCCTGGGAGGTTTCCATGCCGGAAAACGCGCTTGTTGTCATTGATGTTCAGAACGATTTCTGCCCCGGCGGCGCATTGGCGGTCGTCGGCGGTGCCGACATCGTGCCGGACATCAATGCCCTGATGGAAGACTTCGACATCGTCGTCCTCACCCAGGACTGGCATCCGGCGGGCCACAGTTCTTTCGCCAGCACCCATGACGCGCCCCCCTTCACCGCAATCGAAATGCCCTACGGCACCCAGGTCCTCTGGCCCGATCACTGCGTTCAGGGTAGCGACGGTGCCGCATTTAACGAGGGCCTGCGCACGGACGGTGACCTGATCATCCGCAAGGGCTGCAATCCCGCCGTCGACAGCTATTCGGCCTTTTTCGAGAACGACCGGACCACCCCTACAGGGCTGGAGGGATACCTGCGCACACGCGGGATCCGGAACCTGACCATGGCCGGTCTCGCAACGGATTTCTGCGTGAATTTTTCCGCCGTCGATGCTGCGAAGCTCGGCTTCAACGTAACCGTGCGCACCGATTTGTGCCGTGCCATCGACATGGATGGCTCACTTGCGGCTGCGCTTGACCACATGAAGGCGGCAGGCGTCACCATCGTCTGAAGCCCGCCATCGAAGATCCGCCTTCACCCTAATCAAGTCGACACTGGAAAGAGACCAAGCCCATGGTCGATATCGCCACCCGCGTCTACAATCATAAATGGAAGATCGATCCGATCGTCCGTTCCCTCATCGACACGGATTTCTACAAGCTGCTGATGTGCCAGTCGGTGTTCCGCAACAAGCCGGAGACGACCGTCACATTCTCCCTGATCAACCGCGCCAGGAACATCCGTCTGGCGGAAATGATCGATGAGGGAGAGCTGCGCGAACAGCTCGACCATGTGCGCTCCCTGTCTCTCAAACGCGGCGAGAGCACGTGGATGCGCGGCAACATGTTCTACGGCAAGCGCCAGATGTTCCGCTCCGACTTCATGGAATGGCTGGAAAACCTGCGGCTGCCGGCCTATACGCTGGAAAAACACGATGGCCAATACGAGCTGACCTTCGAGGGCAAATGGCATGAGGTCATGCTCTGGGAGATCCCGGCTCTTGCGATCCTCATGGAACTGCGGTCCCGCGCCGTGATCAATTCCATGAAGAAGTTCGAGCTCCAGATCCTCTATGCCCGCGCCATGACCAAGCTGTGGGAAAAGATCGAACGCCTGCAACCCCTGGAGGGCCTGCGGATCGCCGATTTCGGCACCCGCCGCCGCCACTCCTATCTCTGGCAGGACTGGTGCGTTCAGGCGATGACGGAAGGTCTCGGCGACAAGTTCACCGGCACCTCCAACTGCCATATCGCCATGCAGCGCGACCTCGAGGCGGTGGGCACCAATGCCCATGAGCTGCCGATGATCTATTCCGCGCTGGCGACAACCGATGAGGCACTGGCGGAGGCGCCTTACGACGTCCTGCGCGACTGGCACGAGGAACACGACGGCAACCTGCGCATCATCCTGCCCGACACCTACGGAACGAAGGGCTTCCTCGACCGGGCGCCCGACTGGCTTGCGAGCTGGACCGGCATCCGCATCGATTCAGGCGATCCGGCCACAGGCGCGGAGACCGCGATCGACTGGTGGAAATCCAAGGGCGAAGACCCGACGAAAAAGCTCGTCATCTTCTCCGACGGACTGGACACCGACAAGATCATCGAACTGCACCAGCAGTTCTCCGGCCGTGTGCGCACCTCCTTCGGTTGGGGCACGCTATTGACCAACGACTTCCGCGGCCTGACCCCAGGGGATGCGCTCGCCCCGTTCTCCCTGGTCTGCAAGGCGGTTGCCGCCAACGGCCGGCCGACGGTGAAACTCAGCGACAACCCGAACAAGGCCATGGGCCCGGCCGACGAAATCGCCCGCTACAAGCGGGTGTTCGGGGTCGGGGAACAGGAAGCGATGGAAGTGGCGGTTTAGCCGACAGGTTGCGGACCTAGGTGTGAAACCTCATGAGGTTGTCCGCGCTCACACCTAGGTCGCCTTTGCTGCGACTTCCCTGATCGCCGCCATGACCCCGGCGACCTGCGCCTCGTTCATCGCCGCGGGGTTGGGCTTGGTAATGCGTCCGCTGTCGTTGTCGAAATACACGCCGGAAGCACCGGCGAATTCATCGGACAGCGCCGCACGGCGCAGGATGTCGGCGCCGATCGAAAGGTCGTTGCCCGCGACTCCGAACCCCTCCTTCACCATCTTGGAGGCCAGGAGCGAGCCCGGGTTGACCGCCAGAAACACCGGGCCTTCGGGAAACTCCGAGGCCAGTACCCGCGTCCAGATCGTGATGGCCAGCTTGCTCTGGGCATAGGCGCTCATGTCGTCCAGGGTGCCGATCCCGCGCATTGCCGCCACGTCGACCGGCGCCTGCGCGGCCGACGACAGGTTCACGACGCGGCCGTCGGAGGGGATGATGGGCAGGAGACGGCGCGTCAGCACATAGGGCGCAAACGTGTTGACAACGAAGCGGATATCCAGCCCGTCCGGCGTCCGCACCTGCGGGGTCTTGTAGACGCCGGCGTTGTTGATCAGCACATCGAGACGGCCATGGCGGGCGAGGATCGCATCGGCCATCGCAATGACCTCGTGCAGGCGGGACAGATCGGCCAGCCAGGTCTCGGTCCCGGCGCCGACCTCATCCGCCGCCTTCTCAAGTTTTGCCGCGTTCCGGCCATGCAGCAGAACGTTATGCCCGCCTTCGGCGAGCGTCCTGGCGGTAAGCAGGCCGATACCGTCGGTGCCGCCTGTGATGAGTATGGTCTTGGTCATGGAGTGTGGTCCTTGCTTGTCGCGCGCCGGCCGGCCTCAGAACCGGACCAGGGTCCGGCTTTCGATGCTCTTGCGGGTCGTGGTGACGTCCGGGTCCTCGACCAGGTCGATGGCGCTGTGAGCGACCGGGGGGCGGCCGGCGCTGTCGTAGATGTTGAAGCAGACGACTTCCTGCGGCGTCATCCGCGACAGGTAGACCCATTCATGACGCGGATTTGCGGCCAGTCCCATGATGTGACCCTGGCGGTCCGGATAGATGAGGTCAATCAGGATCCAGTCCTCCTCGGCCACGGTCGCGGGGCGCACGAAGCCGAGCGGCGCGCTGTTGATCGGATGCCCGACCGGGCGCCAGACATTGATGAAGGCGCAATGCCCCCCGGCCCATCGGGCCGCCTCCTCCGCGCCGAGGATATCGACAATCCGCTTTTCGGCACCTTCCCGGCTGTAGTCGCTGTGAACATTGCGCGCAGGCCTGCGTCCGGCGTCCGGATCGTCGACGCGTACGGTGTGATCGAAGACGACGACCTCCCTGGCACCGAGGTCCCGGCTCAGGAAATCGACGAGTTCACGGTCATAGATCTCCTGCCAGCCGGAACCGTTTTCAAAGGACGCAACCCGGGTCGGCAGGTCGGTAAACGCGAACCCGTCGGTATCGAAGGACGCCGAGGCGTATCCGGATCGAAGATCCGCCAGAGGGACATCCGTCGCGACCAGTTCGGGCGAGACCAGATTGCCGGTGATCCCTCCGGCATCGATCTCGAAGGCCTGCCGGTTCGCCTTGTGGACGTGGTAGTTTACAGTACCGGTGCGTGACATCGGGAATATCCTCTCACAGTGGCCTCCGGCCCGCCCTGTTCGGGAGCGGACCGGTGCGTCGGCTCAGGCCAGGTCGTCCTTGCCCTCGATCAGGAAATGGTGACTGTACGAGCCTTCGGTGCGCGCCTTCAGATGCGGCGCATAAGCCTCGTCGGCCAGGAAGGCTTCCGCATTCTCCCTCGATGGCCACTCGATGATGATCCGCAGCGCGGCGGGCTGATCGCCCCCCTCCACCTGGCTATGGCTTGCGGTGCGGGCCAGGTATTTGCCGCCGTGGGCGGCCACGCGCGCATTCGCGGCCGGCAGATAGACGGGAATCCAGTCTTCCTTCGTCGGGGTAACGTCAAGTACGGAATAGAAGGTCATGCCGTGTCTCCTTGAGCAGGTGTCTTCAGGAAAATCTTCGGGAAAGTCTCCGGGAAAATCTCCGGGGCTTCGCAAGGCCCCGGAGCGGGTCAGAACCAGCTGACGATGTCGTCCATGTCCCGGCGGGTCTTGGGAAACATGGGGCCGTCGGCCCGATAACCGAAGGCAACCATGACGGCCGGGGTATGGATCTTCGGATCGATGCCGAAATGTTCTTCCAGCACGGCGACCGTCCTGTCCTTCTCGAACCCTTCGATCGGGCAGGAATCGATCCCCATCAGAGCGGCGGCTGTCATCATGTTTCCCAGCGCGATATAGGCCTGGCGCGCCGACCACTCGGCAATCTGCCGGTCGCCCTCGATCCGGAAGTCATGCTTCTGGAACTTCTCGTAGGCGTCGTTGATGAAGCCGACCACCTCGTCGGGGAGCTTCTTGACCTCCTTCATGTGCTTCTGGAGATAATCCGAATGGTGGGTCATCGTCGCGCCCGTATGCGCCAGCATGATGCAGAAATGGCTGGCCGTGCCGAGCTGGCCCGCCGTGCTGTTGGTCGCGCCATTGGCACCCCAGGTGAACTCCCGGAACAGTTCGCGCTTCTCGGGGGTCTGCACCACCAGGATTTGCCAGGGTTCCATGCCGAATGAGCTTGGCGAGAGACGGGCCGCCTCGAGGATCGTGTCGAACTCGCTCTCGCCGATCTTGCGCTCTGCGTCGAAGACTTTGGTGGCATGGCGGAACTTGAAGGCATCGATAATCTGCGTCTGTATCTCGGGGGTGATTTTGGTGATCGCGTTCATATGCGGCTCCATCTGAGATCGTCGTTTCGATCCCTAGATATCACTTGTAGAACGATATAAAATGCCACCAAACTGAGTTCAGTTTTCGGATTTTCAGGATAATATGCGATGGACATGGACAGTCTGCGCCTTTTCGTCATCGCCGCGGAGCGGTTGAACATCAGCGCCGCCGGCCGCGAACTCGGCCTGGCACCGGCGGTCGCCAGCGCACGTCTCGCCAAGCTGGAAAAGGACCTCCAGGTCGAACTGCTGCGCCGCACCACCCGAAAGGTGTCGCTGTCTCTTGAGGGATCGGAGTTCCTGCCTTACGCGCGCGAAATCCTGGCGCAGGCGGATGCCGCCCGGGCCGTGCTCGGCCAGTCCGCCGCCGGTCCGCAAGGAACCCTTCGCTTTGCCGCCCCCAGCACGTTCGCCCAGTTGCACATCATGCCGCTCCTGCCGGAGTTCCATGCCCGGTTTCCCGACCTGACGCTGGATCTCCGCTTGTCGGACACCCGCTTTGACGCGATCGAGGGCAGCTTCGATCTGGCATTGCGCAGCGCGCCTCTGGCCGACAGCAGCCTGAAGGGCCGCAAACTGTCCGATGACACCCGCATCCTGTGCGCAGCGCCCGGTTATCTGGAGGCCTATGGAACGCCGCGGACACCGGAGGATCTGGCCGGACACGGCTATATCGCCTGGAGCGGCCTGGCGCCCAGGGACCTGATCAGTTCTGAGGGGGAGACGGCGGTTCTGCGGCCGGAGGCAATGAATTGCCGGACCATCCTGGATGATGGCGATGCGCAGCGCGAGGCCACGATCGCGGGCGCTGGTCTGTCCATAAACTCCCTGTGGAGCGTCGCCCATGAGATTTCGGCGGGCCGGCTGGTCCGCGTTCTTCCCGACTGGCGGGCAAACGATCAGGCGGTCCTCTGGCTGGTCTATCCGCGGTCCAACGTCCTGACCCCCAAGACAAGGTTCTTTATGGACTTCCTGATCGGCCGGCTGGGAAACCGGCCGGACTGGCGGGACTGACGGCGTCAAGGGGATTTCCGGTTTTCCAAACCGGCCCGCGCTTGAAAACCCGGGAAAGCGCGGCATTCGGGTTCGGCCTAGGAAGCCATTTCCTTTCTTGCGGCCTCTGGCGCCGGAAGCTCCCTTTCATCGTGCACGGGAAGATCGATGAAAAACGTGGTCCCCTTGCCGTCGACGGTTTCGAAATCGATCGTGCCGCCGTGCAGTTCGACAATTCCCTTGGCGATGCTGAGACCCAGACCGGTCCCGCCCTGAGACCGCCGATCGCTGGAATCGGCCTGGGTGAACTTCTCAAACAGGCGCGCGTGGAATTTTTCGGGAATCCCGCTTCCCTTGTCGGTAACCGAGATCCGCACCCGGGAGCCGGCGGTCTCCGCCCGAAGGTCGACCGTCCCGCCGTCAGGCGAGAACTTGGCGGCGTTTGACATCAGGTTCGCCATCACCTGAAGCATACGGTTTTCGTCGGCAAGGATCGTGTCGGAGGTCATGTCCCCGACAACGTCGAAACGGATTCCCCGCTCCTCTCCAAATCCCGTGCAGGCGGAGACCGCCTCGCTCAGAAGGTCGCCGGCTTTCAGGGCCCGGAAATTGAGTTCCATGGAACCGGTTTCGATTTTTTCCGTATCCAGGATGTCATTGATGAGCAGGATCAGACGATCACAATTGCGGCCGGCGATCTCGATCAGCTTGCCCGCCTTTTCCGGCAGGTCGCCGACAACCCCGCCGCCGACCAGTTTCAGGGATCCCTTGATGGAAGTCAGCGGGGTCCGAAGTTCATGGCTGACCGTCGCCACGAACTCGTTTTTCATCCGTTCGATTCTCTTCTGCTCGCTCATGTCGCGGGAAATGCTGACATAGTTCGCGACCTTGCCGTGCCGGTCGGGAACCCCGGTCAGGGTCACCCAGCGCGGGAACTTCTTGCCATTGGCCCGTGTGCTCGTCACTTCGCCGGACCAGTGGCCGGCCTCGGCGATCGCGTCCAGCAGATTTCCGGTCTCCGCATCGGATGTTCCCAGCGAACGGGTAAAATCGATTGTCTGACCAATGAATTCCTCCAGCCTGAAGCCGAACATCTTCAGATACTGCGGATTGACCGCTACGACCCTGTGCCCGGCATCGGTCACCAGGATCGCCTCGCCGGAGTTCTCGAAGACCAGCTTCGCAAGACGCATTTCCCTCTCGCTCTCCAGCACATCGGAAATGTCGCGAATGATTGCCGCAAACCGGGGCACCGTGCCGTCCTCGATCCGGCTCATGGCGAGATCCAGCGTGATCGGTTCACCGGTCTCGCGTCGACCCTGGACTTCCCGGCGGCCGCCCCCCGCGGCCGACCCGGTCAGCGCGGCCGGCCGGCGGCGAAGGTCCTGGCAGTCGGCCTCATCGAAATGCGGGATGATCGCGCTCAGCGTGCGGCCGATGATTTCCCCGGCGCGGTAACCGAACATTGTCTCCGCGGCCGCATTGAACGTCAGGATCGTGCATCGTTCGTCGAACGTCACGATGGCGTCCGCGACGTTGTCCACGATCGCTTTCGTCTGCCGCCTTTGGTCGTTCAACTCCCTGTAGGAACTCTGCAGATTGGCGGACATCTCGTTGAATGCGCGGGCTGTGGCGGCGATTTCATCCCGCCCTTTCACCTTCATGTGACTGCTGAAATCGCGGTTCGATATCTTCCCGGCGATCTCTCTCAGGACCGAGAGTTTCCGGGTGAGGTAGGTTCCAAGAGCAAGTGAAAACATCGCCGACAGGACGAGTGCGGTCGACGCGATGGCCGCAAATTCTTTCCATGCCTGTCCGATGATGGCCTCGATCGATGCACTCGACAGGCCCAGTTCGACCCGTCCGAAGCTTCTGCCGTCTTCGGAAATCTCCGCGAACACATCCAGCCGCCCGTCGTCAATGGCTTCCAGGGAATTGTAGGGACGGAAGTCTTCGGTGAGTTCGGATGTTTCGCCGCCTTCGGCCAGCACCGCGCCGTCGTCATTCCGAACACGAACGAACCGCACATTCTTCTGGCTCAGAACTTCCGAAATGAAGGTTTCCAGGGTGGCAAGGTCGCTGGAGATGACGGCGTCCTTCGCAAGCGCGGAGAAGGTATTCGCCATGCCCACTGCACGATCATGAAGAGCCGCTTCATTCGTGGAGCGGAGCAGGCTGACACTGCTGATGACAAGGATCAGCAGCAGCACCGCTTCGATGACGGCAATTCCGAGAATTGTTCGCAGCCGGAAAGTCATGTCAGTCGGCTTCCACGCTCAGCGTTGCCGGTCCGCCCAAGTCGGGATCGCGAGCATCGATCCTGCCGGCACCGTCGGCACCCCCGTTTCCCCGCAGGGAAAGGAAGTCGCGAAAGCCTGTGATCAGGGTGTTCCCTCCCGCGTGGCCACCCCGGTTTTTGCCCGGACAGAAATGCGTCACCGACACTGCACCCACCAAGTATTTGAAAGGGCTGAACCGAACCCGAAAACGCCCATGAAGGCGATAATTACTCAAACTATATAATATTATCTTACGTTAGATTTATGAATCGGCGCCCGAATAAATCTTAAATCTACTTAACTATAATAAATACGATGTAAATTACTGAAAGACGCCCGCTTCAAGAGCCGGGATTACGGCGGCAAGCGAGATTTCCGGGCGACGGGGAAGGTCGCCATCCTGTCGCCAAACAACAGCAGTGACGTTTGCAGCAAGACGGAAGGCCGCCCGGAGCGGTCACCGCCATCGGCTGCCGGATCACCCGAGGCGCGGATCGGACCGGGAAAGGGCCTAGGCGGACGGACCGGCCGCCCGGGCGGTATGTGCGGAAATGAGATCCGCGGCGATCCCCTTGGCCGTGCGCGCCGCCTCCGGCATGCCCCGGACATGGGCGGTGACGATCGCGCCTTCCTTGAGAAGGGCGAGCCTTTCGGCAAGTTCATGAGGGTCGGCGGCCCCGGCTTCGCGGCACAGGCGCTCCAGGTAATCGACGATCCGCTGTTTGTGCTCGGCCGACGTACGGTGGGCGGGATGCTGCTGTTCCCCGAACTCGCTCGCCGCATTGATGAAGGCGCAGCCATTGAACCCGAGGCCCTTGAAGGCCTGACCCCGGAACCAGCTTTCCAGCGCATCGAACATCGCCAGCAGCCGCTCCCGCGGATCGGGCGACGCCTTTTCCATTTCGCCCATCAGCCAGTTGCGGAACTGCTCGTCCCGGCGGTTGAGCACCGCGAGGATCAGCTCCTCTTTCGAGCGGAAATGCTTGTAGAGCGTCATTTTCGCGACGCCGGCCTCGGCAAGGATCCTGTCGATGCCGGTGGCGTTGAAACCACTCGTATAAAACAGCCTGAGAGCAGTTTCCACGAGGTCATCCCGACGTGAGGCCACTTCCGCTTCTCCTTTTCTTATACAGACCTGTCTATACGGTTTGAATTTAAGAATCCAATCAATGTCTTTCAACATCACGGTTTCGTTATCACCAGCTTGATTGAAAATAGACAGACTTGTCTGTATATAATTTTGCGACAGTACCAAACACCCACACCAAACCGAATGGAGACACGCCATGCCCCGTATTCATCTTCCCGACGCCATCGAATCCGCGCCGGCCGCATCCCAGCCGCTGCTCGAAGGCGTGAAGAAGCTGCTCGGATCCGTACCCAACCTGTTCCGGCTCACCGCCAACAGCCCGGCGGCCCTTGAAGGCTATCTCGGCCTGAACGGCGCCCTGGGATCCGGCACCTTGAACCCGCAGACACGGGAACGGATCGCGCTCGCCGTTGCCCAGTTCAACGGCTGCGACTATTGCCTGTCCGCGCACAGCTACCTGGCAAAAAACCTTGCCAAGCTCGATGACGCCGAAATCGCGGCTAACCGCAAAGGGACCTCGACCGACCCCCGCGCCGACGCCGCCGTCCGCTTTGCCGTGGCGCTGGTGCGTGACCGCGGCCGCGTGAGCGAGGCCGATGTGTCGGCGGTGAAAATGGCCGGCTACAGCGAAGGCGAAATCGTCGAGATCGTCGCCCATGTCGCGCTTAACACGCTGACCAACTACCTCAACGAAGCCTTCGACACGCCGATCGACTTCCCGGTCGTCAACAGCCGGGCCGCCTGAGCCCGGAAGGCGCCGCGGACCCCGCGCCCCTCCCGGGACCGCGGCGCCTTCTTCTTCTTGATAAAAGGACGTCCTCTCATGAACCGCCCCCCTCTTCCCCCGTTTGACCGGGAGACCGCCGCGGCGAAGGTGCGCATGGCCGAAGATGCCTGGAACAGCCGCTCTCCCGCGACCGTCGCCCAGGCCTATTCACCTTCCAGCCAGTGGCGAAACCGCGCCGAATTCGTTGCCGGCCGCGACGAAATCACCGCCTTCCTGACCCGCAAGTGGGATCGCGAACTGGAATACCGGCTGATCAAGGAACTTTGGACGTTCGCGGATGCCCGGATCGCTGTCCGCTTCGCCTACGAATGGCACGACGACAGCGGCTCCTGGTTCCGTTCCTTCGGAAACGAGAACTGGGAATTCGAACCGAACGGGCTGATGCGCCGCCGCATCGCCTCCATCAACGACATGCCCATCCGCGAGGAAGACCGGCTGTTCAGATGGCCGCTCGGCCCCCGCCCCAAAGACCACCCGGGTCTTTCCGACCTCGGATTGTGACACCGGTCCTCAAGAGGAGGGCCAGTCGCCGAAATCCGCCTTTGGCAACGCCGGCGACCCAGGAAAAGGACAGGATCATGCGTAGCGAACCCTACAGCCACCAGAGCATCGACACCGCCGATTTCGCGGCACTGGGATTTTTCGGCCCGGAGCCGGAACACCTGGAACCGGACGAACCGGCACCGCAAGCACGCGACGAGGACGCCTTCCGGAACGCGCTGTCGATCGTCGCGCATGATCTCAAGGGGCCTCTGGCCAACCTGTCCCTCATCGTCGAGGACATCTCAAGGAATGCTACCGCCGGCTCCCGCGAGCGTATCGGGCGCAACGCCGGGAAGGCGGACCTGATCATCGGGCAGCTTTCCAGGATGCTGAGCGCACTGCTGGTGCGGGCCCGCGACGGACGCGACCCGCTGTCGTGCGACCGCGCGCCGGTCAACCTGGTCGAGGTGCTTGAACTCGCCTTTGCCGTCAACCAGCCCCACGCCCGGCGGAAATCGATCCGGTTCCGCTGCCACGCCTTCGACCAGGTGATCGTCCGGGGAGACCAGGAACTGCTTTTCGAGGCATTCGACAACCTGATCGGCAACGCCGTCAGGCATACGGAGGAAGGCGGGACGATCACCTGCGAAACCGGCCCGGCGCTGGACGGCCGCATGTTCGTGACGATCTGCGACGAGGGCCCGGGTTTCAGGGCGTCCGACCTGCTGCGGGCCTTCCGTCCGTTCACCAACCTGAGCGCGAAGGCGAAGAACGGCGAACGGTCCAGCGGCCTGGGTCTCTGGATCACGCGGCTCATCGCCGAGCGTCATGGCGGACAGATCGAGGCGCGCAACAGGCCGGATCGCTCCGGCGCGCAACTGACGCTCTGGCTGCCCGCGGTCGGCAAGCGCGGTCCGTCAGAACCCTGCACGGCCGGCAAGTAACAGATTTCGGCGCTGCCCCGCAGCGCCTCCCCCAAGGAACGCGGACAAAGATCCGGACCTGCCGCGGCTGCAAGGCCGCGAATGGGAGAGGCTGTGTCTCAGCCCGGGCCTTCAAACCGCCGACCTGGCAGCGCCGGCAACGGAAGCGCGCTGTCCAACCCACTGAGAAGGAGCACTGAAATGGACCATGAACACGATAAAGCCTGCGGCTGCGGGATCACCCCGGAAACCGTGGATCTCGCCCGCCGCCGCCTGCTTGCAGGCGCAGGCGCTGCCGCTGCGGCCGGTGCCGCGACCCTGGCGGCAGGCCCCGCAACCGCCGCGACCGAGGAAGCCCGCGCCCTTTACGCCGATCCGGACGAGCCGGGGCTGCCCCAGATCGACATGACCATCGAACCGGGCCGCACCGCCCTCGTCGTCACCGATCCGCAGATCGATTTCCTTTCCGAAGACGGCGTCACCTGGGGCGTCGTCGGCGAAAGCGTGACCGAACAGGGCACGGTCGACAACATCGAACGGCTGTTCAAGGCCGCGAAGGCCGCCGGCATGCCCGTCTTCATTTCGCCGCACTACTATTACCCCCACGACCACAAGTGGCACTTCGAGGGCACCCTGGAAAAGACCATGCACGCGATCGGCATGTTCGACCGGCTCGGCCCGCTCAACCTGGATAATTTCGACGGCTCCGGCGCTGACTGGATGCCGCAGTACAAGAAGTACATCGAGGACGGCGAGACCATCGTCTGCTCGCCGCACAAGGTCTACAGCCCGGCGCAGAACGACCTCAATCTGCAGCTGCGCAAGCGCGGCATCGACAAGGTGATCCTTGCCGGCATGTCCGCCAACCTGTGCACCCAGGCCCACCTCTACGACCTTCTCGAACTCGGCTATGAAGTCGCCGTCGTGCGCGACGCGACCGCGGGCGCGAAGGTGCCCGAAGGCGACGGTTACCTCGCCGCGATCATCAATTTCCGCATGGTGGCCAATGGCGTGTGGTGGACCGACGACGCCGTCGACCGCATTACCCGGTCCGCCTGATCCTCACCCCCTCTCGGAATTCCAATTCTATCGAACATAAAGGACAACACATCATGACCCGCAACCGCATCCTGACCGCCCTCGTCACCGCCGCCGCCCTGACGGTCGCAGCCCCGGCCTTCGCCGCCGACGAGTACAATGTCTCCAATGGCGTGACGCTCACCGGACATCCCCTCGGCATGCACGGCATCGACCCGGTCTCCATGTTCAGGAGCGAAGCCCCTGGCCTCGGCGACGCGACCCACACCTCGGCACATGACGGTGTCGACTACTACTTCGCCAGTGCGGAAACCAAGGAACAGTTCGACGCCAAGCCGGAAGCGTTCCTGCCCCAGTTCGGCGGCTTCTGCGCCTTCGGTATCTACGTGGGCAAGAAGCTCGACGGCGACGTGCGCTTTGCCGACATCGTCGACGGCAAGCTCTATCTCTTCGTCAACGCGGCGATTTTCGAAAAGTACCTTGAAAACAAGGACGACGTGATCGCCGGCGCCTTCTCCAAGTGGCCGGCAATCCGCTCAACGGCGGTTGGAGACCTCTGAGACATCCGACAAAACGGTCGGCGGGCCTTGCACCTTCAGGGCCCGTCGATCCGCTCCACGCTCAGCTCGCTCGGGATACCCCGGTTTCCGGGGTTGGGTTTGGCATTTGACAAGGTCGTTGGCGTTTATCGTTGGGCGGCAGTGAAAGCCGGATCAAAGCCGTACAGCCTGCAAGGGTTTTCCCACATGATCCTGTCAATGAGGTCCTCGGAATCCAAGGCTTCGAAAAACCTCTCGACCAGCTCCGAATAGGACAGTTGACGCCAGGGTGAAATCACGTCCGGTCCTGCATGTTCCTCGTGAGGCGGTGGATGCGGCCAATCGCTGCCCCAGACGCACCGGTCCAGGCACGCGTCCAGGAATGCGGACAGCCACTCTCTGTCCGGCTCGGTCCTCAAAGGCTGATCGGGATGGCGATAGGGCGACGACAGCTTCATCCACATATGCCCCTCTTCGACAAGCGCCAACAGCGCCCTGCCCTCGTCATCGCCCGGCCGGGTGTTTCCAAACAGGCCATAGTGGTCGATGACGGTCGGCACCCCGGTGTTTGCAAGGAAATCCGCGCTGGCGATGATGCCGGTCAGCGGAGCGATGACCTCCACGTGGAACCCATGCTCGGCCGCGATCCGAAAAATCGCGGCGATATCGTCCGTGCCGTCGCCGACGTTCCTGGCGGCCGGACTGTAGAGGTTCACACGCAGCCCGGATACCCCGCGGCGCCGCATCAGCTGCAGTTCACGCCTGTCAATACCGGGGGAAATCGTGACGACACCGCTGCCCTTTCCCCTAAGCGCATCGAGCGCCTGCAGCAGGATCGTGTTGTCGGCACCATAAAAGCTGGGTTGCGTGATAACGAAATGATCTATGCCATGTGGCTTCCCGTTGTCGATCAACGCCTGGAGGGGGGCCGCTTGCGCTAAAAAAGTTCGCCCAGGGCTCTGGGCGAACTCTTCATGGGAAGCGACAACATGAACGTGGCTATCACACCGCATGTTTGCACTTCGACTTCTTGTTACTGCTGGGACGACGAGATCTCGACGAGACGCTCCATCACCTTTTCGCCGACGATTTTGCTTCCGAATTCGTCCCACACCGGCCGCATTTTCGCCTTCCAAAGCTCCAGCTGCTCGGCGCTCAGCGAATGAATGTCTTTTCCTGCGGTGCGGATTTTCTCATAGGCTTCCTCGTTTTCCTTTTGCGCATTGTCCAGGTTGTACCTGGTCGCGGCTTCAAGCGCGGCCTCGACGGCTGCCCGGTCCTCATCAGACAGTCCGTCCCACCAGGCCTTGTTCGCACCCACGATGTAGAAAGCGTACTGGTAGCCGATCTTCGTCATCTGATCGATGACCTCGACCATGCCGGCGCTGTTCAACGACATCGGCGTCGGTTCCACGGCATCGATGACACCCTGCTGCAGGGCGGAGGCAACCTCGCCCCAGGCCATGGAAATCACGTTCGCTCCAACCGCCTTGAAGGCCGCGATATCCGACGGAACCGACTGAACACGGATCTTGACACCTTCCATGTCGGCCGGAACCAGAATGGGCTTGCTGCCGCGATAGCTGAGTTCACGCTGGCCCGACATCCAGATCGCCACGGGCTCGATATTCTTTTCCCGCAGCGCCGGCACGAAGGCCTCGCGGACGATCGGATCATTCCATGCCTCGATGACCTTTTCGCGCGACGTCAGCAGGAATGGCAGCGTCAAGGCGTTCAGCCCCTCCGCCAGCGGCGAGTAGATCCCCGAGGTCGGTGCGATGAAAGAGGCCAGCCCGAGCTGCAGACCTTGAATCTGCGTCTTCTGGTCCATCAAGGCACCCGAGTGATGCACTTCCACCGGGAAATCATCGCCGAGACGCGCGCGGATCTCCTTGGCGAGAACCTCGAAGGTTTCACCCTTCAGGTTCAAGGCACTGGTGTCGTTCGACAGGATAATCTTGTCCGCGGCAACCGCATGGCCTTGAACACCGGCCATAGCCACGACGCCGCAAATCAGACTTGCAAATAGTTTTCTCATGTCAGTCTCCTCCATTTTTGAGTTAGTCGCCGTAAACCAGGTTCGGCAGGTAAAGTGAGATTTCGGGAATGTAGGTAACCAGCGTCAGCACGAAGATCGTGACCGTCATCCAGGGCAACGCGCCCTTGAAGACCTCCACGACCGGCTTTCCGGATATTCCCGATGCCACGAACAGGTTCAGGCCGACCGGCGGCGTGACCAGGCCAAGCTCGATGTTGACGATAACGATGATGCCGAAGTGAACGGGGTCCACACCCATTGCGACGGCTGTCGGAAACAGGACCGGCACGAACATCAGGATCGTCGGGACGCCCTCGAGGAAGAAGCCGATGATCAGGAAGAGCACGTTGACCAGCAACAGAAATTGCCATTGTTCAAGCCCCGCTTCCTGGAGGGCCTGTGTGACAGCCGCGGGAACACCGATCTTCGTGACAAAGAATGCAAACAGAAGGGCATTTGTCGTGATGAAGAAGATCATCCCGACCGATGGCGCCGTGTCCGCAATGGTGGTGAAAATGTCCCGCAGCTTCATCTCGCGGTAGATGAACATGCCGATGACGATCGCCAGCAGCATGGCGACCACCGCCGCCTCGGTCGGCGTAAAGATAGCACCGCCTTCGAAGGCGAAGCTGCCGATTTCAAACCCGGGCAAGCCATAGATGCCGATGAAGATCGATATGGGCAGGAGCAATGCCGGCATCGCGCTGCGCGTGACCTTGCCGCGTTCTTTCCAGGGCAGCGGCTCATGTTTCGGCGTATCGTAGCGGCGGGCGAGCAACGCGGCCATCGCAACCATCGCGGCCGCATAGATCAGGCCCGGAAGAATGCCTGCCAGGAAGAGGCGTGTCACCGAGGTTTCGGTAACGAACCCGTAGATGATAAGCGGGATCGAAGGCGGAATGAGAATACCGATGGATCCCGCCGTGGCCAGGGCGCCCAGCGAATAGCGGCTCGGGTACCCCTCCTTCGTCAGCGACGGATACATTATGCGGCCGATACCGGCAACCGTGGCCGGACTTGAGCCGGATATGGCCGCGAAGAACACGCAGCTCAGCACGGTTGTAATTCCGAGTCCCCCGGTAAAATGTCCGACAAACGCGTTTGCCAGCGCAATCAGGCGGCGGACAAGGCCCCCGGTGTCCATCAGCGCGCTCGCGAAGAAGAAGAACGGCACCGCCATCAGGGAAAAGTGGTCGAGGTTCGCGAAGATCTTCTGGCCGACGATCGGCAAAGGAATGGGGTCGAGAATCAGAGACGTGATTGCAACCGAACCTCCCAGCGCAACCGCGACGGGCGCGCCGACGACGATAAGGACAAAAAACGAAACAACGAGAAGCAGGATCGTCATGAGGCGCCCGCTTCATTTGCCTGTTTGGTCCTGGGACCGATGATGATGCGCAGAATGTAGCGAACGGAAAACAGGCACATCACCGTTGGCATGATCGAATAGACGATCCAGTCCTTGATGCCGGTCTCGACCGATGCCGTATTCATCATTCTCGCGAAGCCGACATATTGCCATCCACACCAGGCCAGGAATGCGCACAGGCCAAGAGAAGCCGCCAGGGCGATCAGTTTCATTTTAGCCGCGATGAAGCCCGGCAGCATTGACGGAACGATATCGACCGCAATGTGACGGTCTTCCCGCACCGCGCGGACCCCGGCCATGAGCATCGCGGTGACCGTTACAAGGACGAAAAGGGATTCGTTCCACTCGAAACCGGTGTTGAAGACATAACGAAGCGTCACCTGCATGATGCCGAGCGCAAGCGCGCCCAGAGACAACGCCACCACGCAGAAATCTTCGATATGCGACAGGTAATGATCCAGTCGCACGGCCACTGACTCGATTTTCAAGATGCGACACCTCCCAGATGAAAGGAAGCTACTGCGAAAGTGCCGGACCACCTACCAAGTCGCTTTTATATAATAAATTGATATAATTACCGAGGCAGGGGGTCACACGCCCTAGGTGCGGAATCTCAGGAGGTTGTCCGCGCTCAGACCGAGGCGGCTGATTGGCGGCTTGTCCTTCTGGCTACCATCGGGCCTGTGCACCCGGGCCCACCTCCACGACCTTCTTGAGCCCGGCTGTGATGTCGCCGCCCCCGCGCGACGCGGGCGCGAAGGGGCCGGAAGGCGACGGCCGGAGAGGGCCGGAGAGGATCAGCGCTTTTCGCTCGGCAAATGCCCGAAGCGTTCCTTGTAGTAGTAGGAGAAGCGGCCAAGATGGGAAAAGCCGCACAGGAAAGCCGCCTCGCTCACGCCGGGCGGATTGCGGCGCGCCGCCAGCATGTAGTGGGCCGTATCCAGCCGCGCGTTGCGCAGGGCCTGCATCGGGCTCTGGCCGTAAATGCGCTGAAAGCCTTTTTGAAGCGTTCGGACATTCATGCGCGCCGCCTGGGCGATGTCGGCGAGCGTGATCGGTTCGGCCAGGTTGGCGTGCATATATTCGAGCGCGATGCGGATTTCGCGTGGGTTGGCGCGACGGTCCGAGCGCTCGATGATGTGCGAGATGTTGCTGGGCTGCAGGGTCAGCAGAGCGTGGGCAAGATCCTCTTCCGCCCTGAGGTCCCGCGCCGCCGGCGCCCCCCGGAACAGGTCGCCGTTTTCAACGGCCCGGGCGCAGCCCATGACGAGACGCTTCAGCTGCCGTCCCGGCCCGTTGGTCAGATCGACCTTCATTTCAAACCGGATGGGCCCAGGCAGAGGGGCCCCGGTGATCGAACGGGCAACTGTTTCCAGCTGGGTCTTGTCGACCTGGAGCAACAGCTTGCTGCAGTCGCGTCCCCAGTGCAGGAGCGCGCCGCGGTCCGGGTTCAGGATGGTTCCCATCTCCGTGGTGGCGGTCATTTCTTCGCCGCGATGCCGAATGTTCGCACGTCCCGACAGCGGCACCTGAAACAGATAGAACGATCCCAACCGCCCCGGATCCACCGTCACATCGGCTCCGTAATGCAGGTAATTGACGGAAACGGTCCGCCCGCTCACCGCATTGTGGCGAACGAAAAGGCTGGATCGGCGCCCGGTCACCTCCAGCTTGTGGTCACACAATTTCCGGGCAACGATGTGCCGTGCCTCATCCATGTCGCGGGTACGGACCACCGGGTACTGCGCGAAATATTCTGTCGTCGGCAAAGCCTCTGGTGCGGCCATTTGGTCCCTTACGCAACACATACGGGATTTCCCGGATCAGATTAGCGCACGAGTTCCAATCTGCTTCAAGGTTAAAATGCACCCCGCAAGACGGGTTCGTTTTTCGGATAACGGGTTGCGCCAAAGCATTGCAGGATAAGAGGAGCTCTAGATCCTGAACCACGGGAGCCCGGACGATGGAAAAAGGCGTGTTGAAGGCCGAAGGCGGCATGAACGGCCTGGCATGGAACGTCGTGGGACACACCTATGTCCCCAAGCTGCTGACCGACGACGCGTTCGTCTGGCACGCGACCATTCCCGACGGCACCTTCGTTCCGCCGCATATCCATCCGACCCAGGATGAGTGGGTCTACATGCTGGACGGCGAACTTGAGATCGAGTTTCCCGACGACCACGGCAGGGCCGGGCCCGGCGACACGATCAGAATGCCCCGCGGCATCCCCCATGGCATCTTCAACCGCTCGGGCGGGACGGCGGTCTGCATCTTCGGCGTATCGCCGGCGCGCAGGCTCTACGACCTGTTCACCGAGCTGGACGGGGTGACCGATCCGGCAGAACTGGTGCGCCTATCTGCGTTGCGCGAAGTGAACTTCCTGCCCCCGCCCGATGCGGCGTGAGCCGGGGAAGGTGCTTCGAACCCTGCGCAGGGCCTTCAACCGGTTCCTGCGCCCTTCAAAAGGTCACCTGACCGACAGCCTCCAACAGTACCGAGTATCCGACAGGACGGCCCGAATGAGCCCGAAAATGAAACTGCCACCGCTGCGCGACTGGGACGACGCCTTCGCGAACATGAAACACGTTCAGAACTCCGCCGAGCTTCCAGGCTTCTGGGCCGAACGGGCCGCGGCCTACAGGGCGGAGCTGCAGAAAACCGGTCACCGGCTCGACCTGGATGTCTCCTACGGCAGCCATCCGCGGGAAAAATTCGACATCGTCTGGCCGGAGGACACGCCGAAGGGACTTGCCGTCTTTATCCATGGCGGCTTCTGGATGCGGCTGGAAAAGGGACACTGGACGGATTTCGCCGAAGGCGCCCGGGCCGAGGGCTGGGCGGTCTGCCTGCCCAGTTACACCCTGGCACCGGATGCGCGGATCCACGAGATCACCGCCCAGATCGGCCGTGCCATTGCGACCGCCGCCCGGCTGGTGGACGGTCCCATCCGCCTGTCCGGGCATTCCGCCGGCGGCCATCTGGCAACGCGCATGCTCTGTTCCGACAGCCCGCTGCCCGAAAGCGTTCGCGACCGCATCGAACACACCCTGTCGATCAGCGGCCTTCACGACCTGCGCCCGCTGATGAACACCGGGATGAATGAGACGCTCAAGCTCGACCTCGACGAGGCCCGCGCCGAAAGCGCGGTTCTGGCGCAGCCTGCGGCGGCCACGCCGCTGACCTGCTGGGTCGGCGGCGGCGAACGGCCGGAATTCATCCGCCAGACCTGTCTCCTGACCGACATGTGGGCCGGACTGGACGTGCCGGTGCGCTGCGAAGTCGAGGGCGACCACAACCACTTTACCATCATCGAAGGCCTCAAGGATCCGGCATCGCCGATCACCGCCGCCTTTGTCGGCCCGTTCCGCGAAGTCGCCGGCAACGGCACGCCGGTCCGGGCACAGGCAAGTCAGGCTTCAGGCATCACAGACACAAAGGGGACAAAAATGACCGCCATGGCTCCCGGGATCGTCAAGTCCCGCGAAGGTCTCGACGAGATCCGCTGGAACATTCTGGGCCAGACCTATGTGCCCAAGCAGATGACCGAGGAATGCTTCACCTGGCATGCCACCCTGCCGCCGGGAACCTTCGTGCCGCCGCATATTCATCCCGACCAGGACGAGTATCTCTACATTCTGGAAGGCCGCTTCGACTTCCTGCTCGACGGCAAGCCGACCGTCGGCGAACCGGGCGATCTGGTGAAGCTGCCGCGCGGCATTCCCCACGGGATCTTCAACAAGTCGGACAGCACGATCAAGACGCTGTTCTGGGTCACCCCGACCGCGCAGCTCTATGACCTGTTCTGGGCGCTTCACAATCTGGGACCGGAGGCGGATCCGGCGGAGATCGTCGCCGTCTCCGCGGCCCATGCCATCGACTTCCTGCCCCCTGAAGAAGAGGCTGCGCAATGACGGTCCTGATCGCAGGCGCAGGCATCGGCGGGCTTGCGACGGCCCTGATGCTGCACAAGCGCGGCATCAAGGCCAGGGTCGTGGAGCAGGCCTCGGCGGTCCGCGAACTGGGGGTCGGCATCAACACCCTGCCCCATTCCATCGCCGAACTCGCCGAACTGGGCCTTCTGCCGAAGCTGGACGAGGTCGGCTTGCGCACCCGGGAGCTGCGCTACCTGACCCGCATCGGCCAGGAGGTCTGGCGGGAGCCGCGCGGAATGCACGCCGGCCACGAATACCCGCAGTTCTCCATCCATCGCGGCCGGCTGCAGAAGCTGCTTTACGATGCCGCGGTCGAACGCATGGGACCGGACTCCGTCGTGACCGGCCTGCGCCTGTCCGGCTTCGTGCAGGACGAGGCCGGCGTCACGGCCCATTTCACCAACACGGCCGACGGCCTGAGTTCGACAACCATGCGCGGCGAGGTCCTGGTCTGTGCCGACGGCATTCACAGCGTCGGCCGGCGCCGGTTCTATCCGAACGAGGGCGGACCGAGCTGGACCGGTGTCGTCATGTGGCGCGGTGCCGCGGAATGGCCCGTCTGGGAAGACGGCGAGACCATGGCGATCGCCGGTGGCCTCGGCGCGAAGCTGGTGCTCTATCCGATCGCGCCTGAAAAGGACGGCCGGCAGCTGATGAACTGGGTGGTGAACGTGCGCGTCGCCGATGGTTCCGTCCCGCCGCCCCCGGAAAGCTGGTCGAAACAGGCGCCGCTCTCCAAGGTGCTGCCCTACGCCAGGCGGTTCCACGTGCCGGGCATGGACATCGAGGCCCTGGTGCGCGCCAGCAGCGCGGTCTACGAATATCCGATGGCGGACCGGGATCCGCTGCCGCGCTGGACCTTCGGACGGGTCACGCTCCTGGGCGACGCGGCGCATCCCATGTATCCGGTCGGCTCCAACGGCGCGGCCCAGGCCATTCTGGATGCGCGCTGCCTCGCCGACGAACTGGCAGCCGCCGAACATCCGCGCGAAGCGCTCTACCGCTACGAGCTGGACCGGCTCCCCAAGACCGCGGAGGTCGTGCGCACCAACCGGATCGGAGGACCCGAGCGCGTGATCGACGAAGTCGAGAAACTCAGTCCGCGCCGTTTCGACAACATCGACGATGTGCTTGGATACGAGGACCGCAAGGCGATCGTCAAAGGCTACGCAAAGATGGCCGGATTCGCCACGAAGGAAGACGCCTGACCGCAACGGACGGGCGTCTGCCCGGGACCCGGGAACAGACAAAACGCGAAACCGGTCCCGAAGAAATTTGAAACTGCAATTCAACCGCCCCGGAGGGGGGCACAAGAGGACCAATGATCATGAAAGCAACGTCGAAAACCACCTTTGCGAGCCTGGCAGCTGTGCTGGCAATGAACACGGCGCTTTGTACGGCGGCCATGGCGGAGGATGTGAAGATCGGGATGATCGTCACCCTGTCCGGCCCGCCGGCAGCCCTCGGCCAGCAGATCGTCGACGGTTTCAATCTCGCGCTGGAACAGAACGGCGGCAAGCTGGGCGGCCAGTCCGTGTCCCTGATCGTGGAGGACGATGAACTCAAGCCCGACGTCGCCCTATTGAAGGCGAAGTCGCTGGTCGAGCGCGACAAGGTCAACATCGTCGTCGGAACCGTGTTTTCCAACATGCTGCAGGCGATCTTCAAACCGGTGATCCAGTCCGACACCTTCCTGATCAGCCCCAATGCGGGCCCGTCCACCTTCGCCGGCAAGAACTGCAATCCCTACTTCTTCGTCACCTCCTACCAGAACAACCAGAATGCCGAGGTGAGCGGCATGATCGCCAACGAGGAGGGCTTCGAGAAGGTCGTCGTGATGGTGCCGAACTACCAGGCCGGCCGCGACAATGTCGCCGGCTACAAGCAGACCTTCAAGGGCGAGATCGCGGACGAGATCTACACCCCGCTCGGCACGCAGGATTTTTCGGCCGAGCTGGCGAAGATCTCCACGGAAGGCGCGGATGCGCTCTTTGCCTTCATGCCCGGCGGCATGGGCGTCCGCCTCGTCAAGCAGTTCGAGGCGACCGGCCTGAACAAGAGCATGAAGTTCACGTCCGTTTTCACCACTGACGAAACCACCCTGCCGGGCCAGAAGGACGCCGCCGTCGGCTTCCTCTCCGCCGGCGCCTGGGCGCCGGACATGAAGAACGATGCCAACCAGGCCTTCGTCGCAGCCTTCGAGGAGAAATACGGCTACGTTCCGGGGTCCTACGCCGCCCAGTCCTTCGACACGGCCAATCTGATCGCCAGCGCGCTGGAAAAGACCGGCGGCGACTTCAGCGACAAGGACGCCATGCGCGCGGCCATCGAGGCCGCCGATTTCACCTCCGTGCGCGGCTCCTTCTCCTTCAGCAACAACCACTACCCCGTTCAGGATTTCCACCTGCTCGAAGTGGCCAAGCGGGACGACGGCAAGTTCTGGACGACGGCCAGGCGCACCGTCGTCAAGGACTACGCCGACAGCTTCCACGGCGAGTGCAAGATGTAACAACCAAACCGCGCCCGCCCCGTCCAGGACGCGGGCGCGATCAGGCCATGTACGAAGTCCATTCGTGCGACGGTCATTGCAGGAATTTGGAAAATGGCGGGCCCGGAGGGAGCGCCCACCACTGCCTTAACGCCTTGAAATCGCTCGCAGCGGAGGCAGGAAGTGGAACACAATGTCCCACTTGCGTGTCCCACTGGTAGCAAATTCCTATCCTGCAGCCAAGGCCCTGCGCCGTCCGCACCCGTGGGCGTCAAAGTCTTGATAGCAAGGGGACGGCAGGCCCCAAGAGAAAAACTCAGCCCGCAAGGGCTGGATTCAAACAATGCGCAGGGATTGAGGCCCAATGGCCAAGACCACAGGCTCGGTTCACGACAGCCCGCTTCCGCCAACAGGCGGGATACGTCACGTATATTACCAGTTCTCGTTGAGTGACCAGCCTTGCTATAATTTCGACGCAAGAGATTCGGCGATTCCAGCTATGAACGATAGGCTTACACAACAAATGCATTTTAACCAAAAGAAGTAACTTGAATGCCAACAGTATATATTGATACGAATATCGTAATAACCGAAAATTTCTTTCGTTCAGCGGCAGCGCAAGCCTTTTTAAAGCCTGTTCCATTTTGAATGTTGAAGTAGTTATACCCAATATCGTTTACGATGAAGTTTTAGGCAACTATCCAAAAAAACTTACGGAAAGGGCCAAAGCGTTTCAAAAGGCGCAAAGAGAACTCGCAAAGCTTGCAGATATCGAGGTCACCGAGATCTCTGTTGAAACCGAGATTGACCGGTATGAAGATTGGCTCATCGATTTGGTCGAAGACGATGGCGTGACGCTGGCTCCGTACCCCAATATACCGGCCAAGGAGTTGGTGGAAAAATCCTATGCGAACCAAAAGCCATTCAAGGAATCCGGTGACGGCTATAAGGACTATATCGTCTGGAAGACGATAAAGGTTCATATCGAGAGCCAGGAAACAGCCTTACCCAATTTGTTCCTGACAAATAATACGAAGGATTTCGGCGCACAGGGGGAAAACGACACCCCTATTCTTCATCCCGACCTTGCTGGGCAGATCGAGGTAGTCGCCAAACGTCCCAAATTATACTCATCTCTCAAGAACGTTTTTGACGAGGAACTAGCTCCGAACCTAGAGGGTATGTCGCTGGAAGACGTACCCAACTTGGCTGCCGCAGAACTTACCGACATGACGGAAAAGTTCCTGATGGATGATCTCCCGCAGCATACCGCTTTTGGTTTCGAGAATGTGCCATTCACCAATGACGTATCGATAACAGGCGTAGGCGAACCCAAAATTGGCGATGTTCGCCTCACCAAAGTTGATGATGAAATCGTGATTAGAGTGACGGGCACCGTAGAAATAGAGGTGTTTGGGTTTATTGATAAGTTTGCCTACTACCGTGAAGATGATGGAATAGATGTGTCCGTTGTTGACGCAGACTGGAATGACCATGTCATGGCCGTGAGCACAACGGTGGAAACGGAATTTGAGCTGAGCATTTTTTATTCGTTAGAGACAAACACCGTTATCGGGCATGAGATTTCACTGCCTCAGGAAATCGAGGACGAGTGGCCATATAAATAACTGCTAAAAGTAGTGAAGCAAAAAGGATGGGCGCCGTATGGTCGAAACAAGAGGCTCGGTTTACGACTGCCCCGCTCCACTCCTTGTCAGGAGGTGCTGTAAAGTTACTTCTGTTTGTTCTTTATATGTTCTCAATAATGCGGTAAATTAATTTATGGGAGTCCGTTTTTAAAACCGGATTTTTAACGTTTTGTCCCACACTCCAAAGTGTGTGGATGGTTAATTGAAAATTGTTTCTGAAGGGAACCCCAATTAAGTATACTAAAAATTGAAAAGGAAGCCACGAATTGTCCAATGCCAAGCAAATTCTAGCGATGCTGAAAAGCCGTACGGAGGGAGACGATGAAACGTTTTTCTCTATCGCTCTGCAGGTTGCTGCGGCAGAGGCTCGGCAAGGCCGAAGAACCACGGCAGAGGAGCTGCGCGCAGAAGTCGATAGAGCGCGCGCAACCAAGTCACGCGGTCCAAGTGTAGCTATCCCATTTGCCTCTCCAAGAGGTGAATTGGAGGGGCTTCTTGAGCTGAAAGAGCCGAGGTTCAAACTCAAAGATGTAATCCTAGACGACGCACTTGTGAGCCGAATGGGAGATTTGGTGCGTCAGCAACGAAAACGCGATTGGCTGCGCGAACATGGTAAAACGCCAAATCGCAGGATGTTGTTCGTAGGCCCGCCAGGTTCCGGGAAGACGATGACGGCAGAAGCTCTCGCGGGCGAGCTCAATTTGCCACTATTTGTCATTCGGCTGGAAACCTTGATCACCCGTTATATGGGCGATACAGCCGCAAAACTCCGCCTAATTTTCGATGAAACCGCAAAACGTAGGGGTGTCTATCTCTTTGACGAGTTCGATGCTGTTGGCGGTCATAGAACATCAACAAATGACGTTGCTGAGATGAGGCGCGTCCTCAACTCATTTCTTCAATTTATGGAAGAAGAAAATTCGACAGACAGCTTGATTTTATGCTCAACCAATCATCCGTCACTACTAGACCGTGCATTGTTAAGGCGTTACGATCAAGTTCTCGAATTTGATGCGCCAACCAAGGACCAAATAAGAAAAATTATTTTGACTAACATAAAACCGATGAAAGCAAGCCGCCTTAGCTGGAAGAAAATTACAGAACTCGCGGCAGGGTTAAGTCAATCGGAGATTGTGCGAGCTACGGATGATGCTGTGAAAACCGCAATTCTGGACGAGCGAAATAGCGTCAATACCGACGATATAATAATGCGCCTGGAAGAGCGGCGAAAGATGAAAGAGGCTTTCTTGGATGGGGAAGCCCATCCTTAACATATGCCAACAAAATTCACCCTACCACACATTGATATTTCCGCTCTCGCAAGCGCTAACGCCTATACGGGGAGTAGTACTGGCGGCTCTAGTATTCAGCGAATTCGCGCAGAACATGGGGCAAAATTAATCAGAGAACTGGAAGCGGCATATTCGTCTATTGATGAAATGCGCGGCGAGGATGATCGGCTTGAAAAAGCCGAAGGTGGTTTCGTTGAAGTGGAACTTCGCCGGGGAACAAACCCGGATGTTCTCGAACGCAAGAAAAGCGGCATAAGGCCAGGAGCGGTATCTGATACTGAAACCGCTCGAAAAGTCGCACTTTATGTACCAGATCATGCGCGTGAAGCATTCAAAGAGATTTTGAGTGACTATCAAAATGGCCCTCTAACAGGGGCCGGCAACCCGCCAAACGATCAATCAGTTAAACCAATAGAGGCCTTCCGAAGAGCGCATTTGGGAACATTTTGGACAGATGATCCGGCAACTCTGCCAGACGATCCACATGCGCAAATGTGGTGGGCTATCTGGGTTCACCGGGATCGTGAAGCAAAGCTCGAAGATGTCTGCAATCGTCTTGACCTTCGATATGCCTCAAGTGACAGGCGCCTATATTTTCCTGAAACGGCTGTCGTCCCCGTCTACGCCAGAAGAGCGGCGATTGAAATAATGACATTCATCGCCGGGGTCGTTGAGGAATTGCGTCGAGCAACTGACAATCCGATCTTCTTCACTGACAACATCTCTGAAGCACAGCACGAATGGATTGATGACTTAGCCGAACGCGTGGTTTGGCCAAATAGTGGCGTTCCCGCTGTGTGCTTGCTCGATACCGGGGTGAACAGAGCGCACGCGCTTCTTGAACCAGCCTTATATCCTGAGGACCAGCACACATTAAATGTTGATTGGGGGGTTGATGACCACGATGAGTTCGGACATGGAACCGCCATGGCCGGGCTGGCTCTTCATGGCGATTTGACCGGCAAGCTCGCCGATACAAGCGAATATGCGCTGACGCACCGCCTGGAGACTGTAAAATTACTGCCGCCTACAGGTGCTGACCCAAACGATCCCAATTCTTACGGGGTTATCACACAATCTGCGATCTCGTTGCCAGCTATCACTCAACCCGATCGGGAGCGCGTGTTCTGCATGGCAGTGACCAATGACAATGTTTCCGGTGCAATACCGTCAACATGGAGCGCGGCGATTGATCAAATTGCGGCCGGTACTATGCTTGCTGATGATGAAACAAGCCCAAAGCGCTTGTTTGTTGTATCAGTCGGAAATGTCCCTCCGGTGATCCAGGCACATCAATTAAAACCTCAGGATTTCTATTCTGCAGAAGACCCAAGCCAAGCCTGGAATGCTATTACGGTGGGCGCATGTACCGATTTGGTGGACATTCAAGACGATGGTTACCAAGATTGGACCGTCTTGGCAGATGTTGGCGAACTTAGCCCTCATAGCCGGTCATCAGTAACTTGGCCGCAAGGGCGTTCGCCTATTAAGCCCGAAATACTATTGGAAGGTGGCAATCGAGCAATAAGCCCAAGCAATTCAGAAGTTTTGACCCTGGATTCTCTGTGTTTGCTTACGACCGGACACGACCTTACACGAAATCCGCTTGTACCGTTCTCGGCTACAAGCGCAGCAACGGCGCAAGCTGCACGGATGGCAGCACAACTTTCCGCGGCTCATCCAGATCTTTGGCCGGAGACAATTCGGGCTTTGATGGTTCATAGCGCCGAGTGGACGCGCCCCATGCTGACCGAGTTCCAAAATTGCCTTGGCATGCGGGAACGGTATGAAGTTGTCCGCCGCTTTGGATATGGCGTAGCCGATTTCGACCGCGCAACTGCGTCGGCTCAAGATCATCTGGCTTTGATTGCCCAGTCCGAGATACAACCATTTCGTCTTAAAGGACAGCGTCGCTTTAATGAATGCCATTATTATGACTTGCCATTGCCCTCAGAGGTGCTCGAAGATTTAAATAACGAGATTGTCCAACTGAAAGTAACGCTGTCGTATTTCGTTGATCCAAATCCGGGGTTTTCGGCAAATGTTGACCCTCAGCGTTATCAATCTCATGGCTTACGTTTTGACCTAAGACGGCGCGGAGAACTTCTTGATGATTTCTATAAGCGCGTCAATGCGGCTGAAAGAGAGCAAGGGCGTAGTTTTGTCTCGCAACCCGATGACAACAAATGGATGCTTGGTCCGAATAGCATTTCTGCCGGTTCGCTGCACTGTGATGTATGGACCGGTCCAGCAGTTGATCTGCTTGGAAGAGACAAACTATGCATTAAGCCGGTGATGGGGTGGTGGCGCAGCCGTGCTGCTAAGGAAATAGTCAATAGTTCGACTCGCTACGCCTTGGTGGTTACCCTCAAGGCCTCCAAAGCGGATGTTGACTTATACACTCCGATAAAAGCATCCATCGATGTGTTGGCAGGCGAAATCGAAATCCTTTCTTGAATCTAGTTCGCACTTTCTGCCCGCCCCCCATGTGTACTTGCATCAGATGATTGCCGTGAAAAGTGACCCAAACAGCGACGCGTTTGATGGTGCGGAGAGGTTCGATGCCGAGGCTGTGCCACAAGCAGGAGAGGGAGATGGGGGGGCGGCATTTCATTAAGTCCTGCGAGTGGTTTCGAAGGGCTCGACGGCTCTTTGGTTGATGGCGGCAGGGAGAGCGAAGTGTCCCGCGAGTGGCTCAATCCGATGATACGGGTTGGATGGCTCTGAAATGGGTTGGCTGAAACAGGTGGAGTCGGATCGACGGCGATATTTTCCAGCTACGTCGGCACTCGTGAAAATCCGGCTGTGCGGCTTGGATACGGCAGAAAGCGTCTCAACTAAGTCGTATTATCATTTGCGGGGCCTTCGCTCCATAAGGTCTACATGCTAACGAAGCAGGAAGGATAATGGCTAAGTACGGCCACATCGCAAACTGCTGCAATACAGTCATCCGGCACAAGAATTGGCACCGGTCATTTAGCAGCTTGCCTTGTACGGAAGCCCCCGCAAAAGTCGGCCAAACCGCATTGCCAGAAATCTTAAAGGCTTTGATTTTAAAGAAAAATGGTGGGCCCGGAGGGACTCGAACCCCCAACCAATCCGTTATGAGCGGACGGCTCTAACCAGTTGAGCTACAGGCCCCTGACCGGATGACGGCAAGGCTCAGGCCCTGCCGGTGCGGTGCTTCCAGCTACCTACACCATTGCAATCGGCACGAGCAAGCCTCTTCAAGCCTCTTCAGCCGATCGGCGGCGGTCCGGACCGCCCTTGCGCGCCGGTTTCGCGGAAAAACACGCTTTGCACGGCCGCCCCGGTTCTGTACCAAAGGAGAAGAGCCATAACTGCGGAGCCATCATGCGGTCGTCCCTGCTCAACGTGACCCTGAGTGTCGTCCTGATCGTCCTGGTCGGCTGGCTGCTGGTGGCCGGCCGCGCCCTGCTCCTGCCCTTCGTGATCGCGCTGATCGTCTGGTACCTGATCAACGCCCTGTCCCACGGCTTTCAGCTCATCCCGCTCGGCCGCCGGCGCCTGCCCGGCTGGATCGCCTTCCCCCTGTCTCTGGCGACCATCTTCATCGTCGGCACCTTCGTCTTCGACATGGTGGCGGCGAACCTGACCCAGCTGGCCCGGGACGCCCCGGTCTACCAGGTTCGCCTGGAGGAAGTGTTCAACCAGCTGTCCGGGCTCGTCCACCTGAACGACCCGATCAGGCTGCAGGATCTGCTGCCCGATGCCATCGTGCCCAAGCTGGTCACCGCCGGGGCCGGTTTCGTGACCACCGTGGCCGGCTCGGCCTCGCTTGTGTTCATCTACACCCTGTTCCTGCTCCTGGAGCAGTCGACCTTCGATCTCAAGCTGCAACGGATCTTCACCGATCCGGAAAAGGCGAAGGCGGCCTTTGCCGTCAGGGCGGAGATCAACCAGTCCATCCTGCATTACTTCAGCATCAAGACCGCGGTCAGCATCGCCACCGGCGTGCTCACCAGCCTGGTGCTGACCCTGATGGACCTGCCCTATGCGCCGCTGTTCGGCTTCATCGCCTTTCTGCTGAACTACATCCCGACCATCGGCTCGCTGGTCAGCGTGATCTTTCCGAGCCTGCTCGCCGTCGTCTATTACGACACCCTGGTGCCGTTCTTCGTCATCGCCACCGGTCTCGGCTCGATCCAGTTCGCGATCGGAAACCTGATCGAGCCCAAACTGATGGGTTCCAGCCTCAACCTGTCCGGCCTGGTGATCATGCTGTCGCTCGCCTTCTGGGGCTCCATCTGGGGCGCGGTCGGCATGGTGCTGTGCGTGCCCTTCACCGTGCTGATCATGATCGTCTGCTCCAAGTTCGAACCGTCCCGGCCGATCGCGGTGCTGCTGTCGGCCAACGGCGCGATCGCCGACCCGCCCCGGCGCGGCACGGCGGCCGCCCGGGACCGTGACGGCCCCTGAGCGCACAAGGCTGAACATGGGCTGAACATGGGCTGAACATGGGATGAACATGGGATGAACCGCAAGGCCATCACTCCGCCCCAATCCGCCTGCAGCTTCTGAAGACTGTCCTTTTCAAACCCTTTGAGAGGTTCCATGCCGCATTTTTCCAGCCGATCGCAGAGCTCCCGCCGGATGCCGGACGCGATGCGTCTTCTGCCCGCCCTGATCCTTGCCCTGGCAATCGGCGCCATCGGCCCGGCGCCGGCCGCGCAGGCCGCCGACAAGCCGGCGACCATCAGCCTTCAGGGCCGCGGCGAGATTTCCGTCGCCCCCGACATGGCCGTTGTGACCACGCGGGTGGTCACCGTCGGCGCCTCCGCGCCGGAAGCGCTTCAGGCCAACACGGCGGCCATGGCAAAGGTGATCGCCGACATCAAGGTGGCCGGCATCGAGGCGAAGGACATCCAGACCAGCGGATTCTCGATCTATCCGCGCTACGAGGACCGGAAGGCCGCCGGCCGGAACGAACCGCCGAAGATCGTCGGCTACGAGGTGTCCAACGGCGTCACGGTCCGCGTGCGCGCGCTCGACAAGCTCGGCACCATCCTGGACGCGGTCGTCGCCTCCGGCGCGAATTCGGTCGACGGCATCAGCTTTACCGTCAGCGACAGCAATGAAAAACTGGACGCGGCGCGCAAGGACGCTGTGGCCGATGCCCGGCGCAAGGCAGACCTCTACGCGGCAGCCGCCGGCGTGAAACTCGGACGCATCCTCGCAATCTCGGAAGACAGCATCGCCACCCCGCGCCCCTATGCGCTGCGCATGGAAAAGGCGATGGCCATGAGTGCTGCGCCCGTGCCTGTCGAAGCCGGCGAGGAGACCCTGTCGGCAACCGTCAGCATCACCTGGGAAATCGCGCAATAGGCGGCTGCGACGGGCAACGCTCCGGCAACGGACCGGCGGCCGTCACAGGTCGCCGATCCAGATCTGCATCGGCTTTTCCGTCTCCTGCGCTTCGCCCACGTCCTGCCAGGGAAAACAGACGATGCCGCCCTCCAGCCTGCGGTAGCCGCGCTTCGCCCAGAACGGATCGAGCGGCGAATAGTCCTTCGGTCTCATCGGGTGGTCGTCCGGCCGGATGACGGCGCAGAAGGCGGCCGTCGAACATCCCAGAGACCGGGCATGAGCCTCGCGTTCGTCGAAGAACCGGTGGCCGATGCCCCGCCCGCGATAGTCCGGATCGAGCACGGACTCGGCGAAATAGAACACGTCCGCCGGATCCAGGCCCGCCTCCTCGAACGGGCGGCGGATCGCGGCGACCTCGTGGATCAGCGGCTGTCCGGTGGCCGCTCCGACGAGACGGTCGCCATCGAAGGCACTGTCGAAGGCGCCGATGATCACCGCGCCGTCCGTGTCCGCGTAACGCGCCAGATATTTTTCCTCATAGGCGAGCGAGCCGTCGTAGAGGTAGGGCCACTCCCGGAACACGGAGATGCGCAGACCCGCCAGCGCCGGCAGGGCCGCCTTCAGCGCCTCGCCCTTCAGCGTTCTGATTTCAATTGCCACGGCACGCTCCCGCCTTGGACAAACCATTAGCCGGCTTAATTAAATTCCTGAAAAACACCCATTGAATCCTGATCTGAAAATTCGTATGTACGCGGCTCCGGTTTTGATCCGGTCTCATCTGCTGGTTGGGGAGAGCGTAATGGAAAACGTCGCCCTCTTCCAACTGGGGATGGACTTGGAGGCTCAGGTTGAAGAAGGCGTCGCGAACGCTGCCGAGCCAAGAAGCACCACCCAGAAGGAAGACGTACATTCGAACGCGGTCGCTGCGCTGAACGCCGAGGACCGCCTGGACCACTTCATCGAAAGACATGGGGTCCGCTGCGCTGGTGCGCATCTGATTATCGATCTTTATGACGCGGAGCGTCTGGACGATCTCCCCTATATCGAGGAGACGCTCAGGGCCTGTGTCGAGGAAGCCGGGGCAACCCTGCTGCACATTCACCTTCACCCGTTCGAGCCGACCGGCGTGAGCGGTGTCGCCGTGCTGGCCGAAAGCCATATCTCGGTGCACACGTGGCCGGAGGCCGGCTATGCGGCCTTTGACGTCTTCATGTGCGGCGATGCCAAGCCCGAGAAATGCGTCGACGTGCTGCGGTCCGCCTTCAGGCCGGGGCGCACCGCCGTCTCCGAACTGCTGCGCGGCAAGGAAGTGGCATGAGCAGCGGACTGAAGTTCAACGAGACGCTCCATCCGGGCGTCGAGGTCAGTTACAGCTGCGAAGACATCCTCTATCAGGACCGGACCGAACATCAGGACCTGGTGCTGTTCACCAATCCGGTGTTCGGCAAGGTCCTGATGCTGGACGGCATCACCCAGGTGACGACCGCCGACGAGTTCATCTACCACGAGATGATGTCCCATGTGCCGATCCTCGCCCATGGGGCGGCGCGGAACGTGCTGATCGTCGGCGGCGGCGACTGCGGCCTCGCCGAGGAAGTGCTGAAGCACGCCTCCGTCGAAAAGCTGACCCAGGTTGAAATCGACGCCTCCGTCGTCGAATTCTCCAAAGAGCACTTCGCCGAGTTCAATGCCGGCGTGCTCGAGGACCCGCGCTTCGACCTGGTGATTGCCGACGGCATGAAGTTCGTCGCCGAAACCGATCGCCGTTTCGATGTGGTCATCATCGATTCCACCGATCCGCAAGGACCGGGCGCGGTCCTGTTCTCGCAAGGCTTTTACGACAGCGTCCACCGCTGCCTGACGCCGGGCGGCGTGCTCGTTACCCAGAATGGCGTGCCGTTCCTGCAGCGCCGGGAACTGGTCACCAGCATCGCGCGCTTTTCGAAGACTTACGCGGATGCAGCGGCCTATGTCGCCGCGATCCCGACCTATTTCGGCGGCCACATGGCGCTCGGCTGGGCAAGCGACAATCCGGAGCTGCGCAGGACCCCGGTCGCGGTTCTGGAAGACCGCTTCAAGGCCGCGAACTTCAAGACGCGCTACTATACGCCGGAAGTCCACGCCGCCGCCTTCGCCCTGCCCCGCTTCATCCTCGACGCGGTCGAGGAAGGCCGGGCACAGGGCTGACTACGACAGGATGCCTGGGCTGTGCCCCTTGTTCCCCTCTCCCTCCTTGAGGGGGAGATGTCACCGAAGGTGACAGAGGGGGGTAACGATCCGAGCGTCACACTCAGGCGCTGCAATTTATCCTGAGGCCCAACCCCCCTCTGTCCGTTGACACGGACATCTCCCCCTCAAGGAGGGAGACGGGCGCAAGCGGCAGCTCCCTGCGAAACCTCACGCGGGCCTCGGGACTCGTTTTCACGTCCTTTCCGCTCCGCAGACAGAGCGCGCGACGCGGTTTCCTGTCCCTCCCCTCGCAAAATCTACCAAAGGTTGTCCGGGCGTGTTATGCTCCCTTTAAAACGGCGTGGGACAACCGGGCTGGAGGGGTCATGACGCTGGGCGATATCGGATTTCTTATTCAATACGCCGTTCTGCCGTGGCTGCTGCTGTTTTTCGCGGTGGTCGCGATCCAGATCCTGCGCGGCGACATCAACACCCGGGGTCTGCTGCGCACCCGCTCGGCAGGCGGGCCCATCGATCCGGAACGGGTCGCGATCCTGGGCACGACCCTGTTCGCCGCGGGCTCCTATCTCCTGTCCGCCCTTCATCAGGGCGCGGTCTTTGACGAAGCCACCCATTCCTACCGCATGCCGGATGTACCCGATGCGCTGCTCGCCGTCCTTGTCGGCAGCAACGGGATTTATCTCGGCGGCAAGATCATGCGCAATTCTCAAGAGGACAACAGGTCATGAGCAACGGATCGGGAACGAACCAGAACCCGGGCGGTCTGGGAAGCGAGGCGATACTGTTCACCGCCGCATTCGTGTTTGCCATTGTCGCCATCAGCGCGGTGGCCTTCCACTACGAGGTCAGGCCGAAGGACATCGCCGTCCTCGGCTTCATCGCCTTTTCGGTCATCATCCTCGCCTTCGCCGCGGCGGTTCTGTGGCAGCTGGCGACCGGTACGATCAGGCTCGGCGGACTGATCTCCGAACCGCTCCAGCCGGGCGAGCCCGGCCCCTACGGCAAGGCCAGCCTCTCGCGGTTCCAGTTCCTGATCTTCACCTTCGTCATCGCCGGCCTGTTCCTGATGCTGTGTATCGAGACCGGCGGCTTTGTCGAGATCCCGCCGAACGTGCTCGGCCTTCTGGGCATCAGCGGCGGCGGCTTCATCGTCTCCAAGGCGGTCGGCCAGCCGAAGCAGGATAATCCGGGCAATGCCGGCGGCCAGGGAGGCAACGCAGGCCAGGGCGGTGCAGGCCAGGGCAGCGCGGGTCAGGGCGGCGCAGGTCAGGGCGGCGCAGGTCAGGGCGCTGCGGGTCAGGGCGGTGCCGGACAGGGCGCTGCGGGTCAGGGCGGCGGTCAGCAGTGAGGCCCGATCGGTGGCATGGGCCGGAAAGGAGCCGGCGGCGGATGAAAAAGCTTTGCGATATCCCGGCCGGGAAACCCCGGCCGCGTCACCGGACCGGTCCGGGCCGGCTGTTCGTTTTTGTCCTGACCGCCGGCCTGACGCTTGCCGCCGTTTCCGGCAGCGCCCGCGCGACGGAAAGCTGTGCGCCCCCGGCCGACACGTCGGCCTGCGACTTTCTGTGGAAGGATGTCGGTCTGCCGGTTTCCAACAAGGATGAAGGCTGCAACGACTACGTCGAAATCTGCAAACCGGAATTCCTGGTACGCCACAACAACACAACCAAGACGCCCGACTGGGTCATAGAACGGCTGACCGAGGAGCTTGTCACCGGCACCAACAAGCGGCCGAAGGTCGGTTTCAAGCCCGATCCGGAGGTACCGGCCGACAGGACGGCTGTCGACGACGACTATGCGCGCTCCCTCTACGCCAGGGGCCATCAGGCCGCATCGGCCGACTTCAAGTCCAACCGGGACTGGATGATACAGACCTTCGTCTTTTCCAATGCGGTGCCCCAGGAAGGCCCGGGCTTCAATTCCTCGATCTGGAGCCAGTTCGAGGACATGGTCCGCGACCTTGCCGTCAGCCGCCGGGAAATCGTCGTCATCACCGGGCCCGTCTACCAGGACCCGCGCGGCAAGGACATCGTCATCCCCGAAAGCCAGAACCCGTGCGGCCGGGAAATCGTCCTGCCGGCGCTCAAGCGCAAGGCGATCTGCGGCGGCAAGACGGGCGAAGGTCCCAACCTCGCCTGTGCGGAGGAAGACGGCGTCGCCATTCCCGCCGGGCTGTTCAAGATCATCGTCGATCCGGGCGTCGGCCGGGTCAACGCCTACCTCCTGCCCAATATCGATCATCCGTCGCGCAGCGAGCGGGGCACGACCTCGCAAGACTACCTCAGGACCTTCAGGCTGTCGGTGCTCAACCTCGAGGACCGGACCGGCTTCAAGTTCCTGCCCGAATACGACCGCCACGAACGGCGTTCGCAGAAGGAAAGCTGCCCGGCCACCATGGTCCGCTGACATCCCGCCGTTACAGATTGCGACAAAAATTTCGAAACAATGAAATTATCAGTCGTTATGCTGGTATGTGCCGCCTCCCCCGCGGCCTGCGAATTCCAATGTCTGAAGGTGAGCCATGTCCGTTAGCCAGCCTGTTTCCTACAGCCGTGCCCAGATCCTGCTGCACTGGGCCATCGCCCTTCTCGTCTTCTTCCAGCTGATTTTCGGTGAATCGATCGGCGACTACGGCCACGCCCTGCGCGACGGCACGACGCCCGACAGCACGACCTTTCTGCTCGGCAATGCCCATATCTGGACCGGGATCGCGGTGCTTGTCCTGATGCTTGCCCGGATCGCCCTGCGCTTGTCCCACGGCGCGCCCGCGCCGGTTCCCGGGCCGACGCTGCAGGTAACGGCCGCGAAGATAATCCACGGCCTGTTCTATTTGCTTCTCGTTGCGGCACCGCTGACCGGCCTCGCCGCCTGGTACCTGAAGATCAGGCCCGCCGGCGAGGTCCACGAACTGATGAAACCGGTGTTCATCGTCCTGATCGTGCTGCATGTGGTCGGCGCCCTGTGGCACAAGTTCGTGCTCAAGGACACCACCATGCGGCGGATGGTTTCCTCCAGGGCCTGACTTGGCCGACCCGGGTCAGTCCCGCGCCTCGAGCCAGACCCGCGCCTGGTCCACGTCGCCGGAGAGCACCCCGGCGGCGACCTTTTCGCCGACGACCGCGCCGAACTTGTAGCCGTGGCCGGAACAGGCGGAGACGGCGACCACCTTGCCCCGCTCGCTCAGGAAGAAATGCTCGTCGGCGGTGAACGTGTAGGCGCAGGTGACCACATCGGCGACGCCGTATTCGCCGATCCGCGCGAACGGCGGCGAGAAGTAGTCGCGGATGCGCTCGCCCTCGCCCGGCTCCGCCACCCGGTCCTCGTCCGGCGCGGCCCGGTACTTGTGGCAGCCCGCGCCGACCTTCAGCCCGGTTCCGGCAACCGGCGGCAGCACGTAACCGTCGACCTTGCCGCCCACATCGAGAATGACCGGCCCCTGTTCCCAGTGGGGTTTGAGATCCGCCGGCGGCGTCAGATAGGCGACCGCGGTGCGGTAGGTGGTCAGGGACGCCGCAAGATCCGGCAGAAGCCCCAGAACCCAGGCGCCGGAGGTCACCACGACCCGGTCGGCGGAAAGCGCGTCGCCGTTTTCAAGGCGCACGCTGCCGGTGGTCTCGTCGACCGAAACCACCCGGCTGTTCCCGCGCACATCGACGCCGCGTCCGATCAGCCAGTCGCGCATGTCCGAGGCGATCTTCCGGCATAGCAGCACGCCGCCTTCCGCGCTGAAGGCGCCGAAGCGGATCGTGCCGCCGTCGATGAAGGGAAAGCGCTCGCCGGTTTCCGCAGGACTCATCTGCTCGAACGGATAACCGCCGGCAATCAGGCCGTCCCGGTATTCCTCGCCCTCGTCGCCCGGTTCCTGGGACAGAAGCAGGAAGCCGGTGTCGACCAGGTGCTTGCGGCCGAGATCGTCCCACATCCGGTCCCAGGCGTCGTAGGCCGCACCGATGCGCCGCTGGTAACCGCCCTGGCCGCCGTAGGCGCGGCGGATGATCCGGTGCTGATCGCCCGACGCCGACAGGGGATTGGGGATCGGCCCCTGCTCGACGAGCGTGACCTCCGCATCCTGGCGCGCGAGCGCCCAGGCGGTGGACAGGCCGGAAACGCCGGCCCCGACAACGATGACTTTCATGTGAAATCCGGTTCTGGAAAGTTTCAATCGGAGAGTAACCGACCGGGTGTCGGGCGCAAGCCACTTTAGGTCGCAATGTCATTCCGTCTGGCCCGTCTCACGTGAGATATCGGTCATGATCGGGAGACTTGTTCTTGCCCGGGCGGGAAGCCGCCTGGCTCCCGGAGGCCCACTGATATCTGGGAGGAGCAATGTCGGAACGACGCCTGGCCGATCTGCCGGACTGGGGATACCTGCTCAGGGAATATTACGAGCTTTACCGGTTTCTGTCGTCCGGCGGCAGCGAACGGATCCGGGCCCACCAGCGGGCCGTGCGCGAGGCGATCAGCCGGGTGCTGAAGGCCAACCCGCCGATCGAGTTCAACAGCCCGGCGGAAAAGCCGGTCAACGTTCACCTGAAACGCGCCATCGACGAAGGCAAGCTGGAACGCACCGCCCCGTTCATCCGCTCCTTCGAATCCATTCAGCAGCATCTGGTCTGGCAGTACGGCTACGAGAAGGTGCCGCGCGGCCTGGAGAAGACCTATGCCTACGCGGAGATCTGCGGTCCGAACGGACCGATCCTGACCGATCAGGTCATCCTGGGATTCGTGCTGTTTGCGCCCGGCTGCACCTATCCCGCCCATGCCCATGACGGCATTTCGGAGAGTTACATCTGCCTGTCCGGGTCGGTTTCGGAAAACCATCAGGGCGTCTACGCCCCCGGCTCGCTGATCTTCAACCCGCCGGAGCACACCCACCGGATCACCGTTTCCAAGCTGGAGCCGGCGCTTCTCGCCTACGCCTGGATCGGCCCGGCGGAGCGCCTTGCGCAGCAGAAGATGGTCTTCAGCCGGGCGCGAACGAGCAAGGCCTAGGCCGCGACCTCCGTCTCTCCCGGGCGGGCCGTCCGCATCCTTATATCGAGGGTCGGCCTTGTCAGCGTTCCGTCCGCATTGATCCAGACCGGTTCGCCGATCAGCTTGGCGGCCCTGATGCCGATCCGCGGAAAATCGAGACCCATGGAATGGGCCATGGCGACCCGGCCGCCGGGCTTGGGATTGAGGCCGCAGCAGATCCGGCGTGTGCCCATTTTCAGATGATGGGCGATGTCCCATTCCAGGGTGACGCCGTTGTGCCGGGTCACGACCCAGCAATGCATGTCGTCGCAGCAGCCGTTCTTTTCTTCCGGGAAGAAATAACCGGTCACATAACCGGCCTCGAAACCGGCCGCGCGCAGGCAGGCGATCAGATAGGTATTGATGTCGACGCAGGAACCCTCGGTCAGCCCGCAGGCAAGATAGGGGATTTCCTCCAGCCCGTCGTTGAACCGGACTTCCGGGTGCCCGTAGGCGAATTTCTCCGCCACGTCGTTGACGATCGCCTCGATCGCCCCGTGGCCGTCGCGCGCGCCGTCGGCCAGACGCCGCGCATCGCGCACCAGCGCATCGGCCGGCTTCGTATAGCGGCTGGCCGTTGGCCGGAACAGAATGTCCGGATAGCCGGGACCGCCATCGGCGAAGGTATAGACGAACGTGACCGAAGCGCCGTTATCCGGCGTAACCAGCGCCGCCATCTGGCCGGTCGTCGCCTCGCCGGTCAGTTCGAAGGAGGCCCCCTCCACCGCGAAGCGGACCGGCACCTGATGGGGCGTCGCCAGGCCGACAGGCGCAAGCAGGGACCGGCCGCCGGTATCGTCCGGCGCCACGGTGACGGTGACTTGGGTCAGCATCTGATCATCCTTCACACGAACAGCTGGAAGAGCACGCCGGAGGCGATCGCCCCGGCAAGACCAAGACCGAGGTAGCTTGCAAAGACCCTCGGCCTGACCAGCGACCACACCGCCGCCATTGCCGGGATGGAGCTGACCGCGCCCGCGATCATGAAGGCCATGGCCGCGCCGGAGCTCATCCCCTGCGCCACCAGGCCGGCGAGCAGCGGCGGGGCCACATAGCTGTTGAGATAGGCGGGCATGCCGACCACGGCGGCGATCACGATCGGGACAAGTCCGTCGCCGCCGACGGCCCGCGCGATCAGGTCCGCCGGCACATAGGTGACCAGCAGGGCTTCCAGCACATAGGCCAGCGCCAGCCACTTGGCGAGAAACAGGGCATTGATCTTCAGTTCCGTGCCGAACACGGCCTTGCGGTCCGTCTCGCGCCAGAACCGCCAGACCGGCTGTCCCTTGAACGGCGACGGCCGGCAGCCGCAGCCGCCCGACGTCATCGGCTTGACAGGATCGGCGAAGAACCCGCCCGTCATCAGCGCCTTGACGGCAAATCCGCCGAACAGGCCGAGACCGACGGCAAAGACCGCCTTGCCGATGGCGAACGGCCAGCCGAGTGCTGCCGCGGTGATCAGCAGCGTCGGCGGATCGATCAGCGGCGAGGACAGCCAGAAGGCCATGATCGCCGGCAGGGGCGCGCCGAGCGCCAGCAGGCCGGCGATGAACGGGATCACCTGGCAGGAGCAGAAGGGCGCCAGACCGCCGAACAGGGCGGCGAGGACGATCGCCTGGGTTTCCCGCCCCTCGAACACCCGCCCGATCGTGCTTTCGGCGCCCGCCGCCTTCAGCCATGCGATCAGGAGAACCGCGGCAACGATATAAGGCAGCGTTCCCGCAAACGCGCTGGCCGCGAACAGCGTCACCGGACCCGCCTCGCCCGGGTCGAGCAGCAGCACCAGAAGCGGCACCGCAACCACGAGCGTCCACGGCGTCAGCAGGATCTGTTTCCACGGGAACGGCGCGGCCTTGGGCGCACAGCAGGTATCGCCCTCGGGCGTGGCGCAGCAGCCGGACCTGGCCGGCGAAATCTCGATCTCTGTCATCACGCAATCTCCTTCTCAGGCGCGCATTGAGCGGCACAGGCGGCTTCGTCCGTGCAGCACTCCTTGAGGATGTAGCCGGCAAGCCGTTCCAGATGTTCGAAGGCCGCCCTGCTGATCACGGCGCGGCCGGCCTTTTCCTGCTGGATCAGGCCGGCCGACGTCAGGAATTTCAGATGATGGGCAAGCGTCGAGGCCGCCATGCCGGTCCGGGCCTGAATGTCGCCGACCATGAGCCCGCTTCGCCCGGCCTTCACCAGGGTCAGCACCACCTGCAATCGTGATTCCGATCCGAGGGCGGCAAAGCCCTGGGCTGCTTCTTCCAGATCCATTCCCGATCGCCTCATCGCAATATAACTATATTTCTAGTTATATCGTTATATTGAAGCCCGGACGGATGCAAGGATTTTTCCGCACACGGTTTTCGTGCATGATGGCCCTGCACACGCGGATGCAGGGCGGAGGGTCGAGGATGCGCATCAAGGACTATTCGGAAGCGGTCTCTTCGGTGGCGACCACATTGCTGCTGGTGCTGCTGGTCGCCTTTCTCACCGGCGTCTTCTTCTTTCCCGAAAAACTGTCCGCGACCGTCTTCAACCGGCTGGAGCGGGCCGGCCTGAAAGTCAAGGAACTGGCCATTGCCGGCTGGAAGCTTGAGGTCATCGAGCGGGAAAAGGTCATCCAGAAGAACGTGGACGAACTCGCCATTGCCAATGCGGAAATCGAACGGCTGAAAAACCTGTTGCCGCCGGATCTGCGGACAAGCGCCGGGGATGGTGCCGGCAGCGTTTCGAGCCAGATCAGCAACGCCATCCGTCAAAGCGAGCAGACGGTAACGGTGACCCAGTCACAGGATCTTGCGGTTAACCGATGGGCCGTCGTCTTCGGCGCGGACAAGGACAAGGCCAGCGCTCTTCATGAAATCGCGCGTGTCAGACCGGACTACCCAGGTGCGTTCCTGGCGGAACGGGACGGCTGGCTCCGTTCGATCGTCCTGTTCCAGGACCGCACCGATGCCGATTCGGCCGCTGAAGGCATAAGCGCCACCGTCGGACGAACCGCCTATGTCCGAAATTTTGCGGACTGGTGCCCCGGCGCTCCGGCCGACCCGGCGCCGGCAAGCCTCGTGGACTGCGGCCCGCGCTAGAGCCCTGGTTTGCGTCCTATCCCGCCTTCTCGATCTGCGAGATCCAGTCGCTGAGATTGTAGTAGGTGGTGATCCGGGCGATCTTGCCGTCGCGGATCGCAAAGAAGGTGCCGGCAGGAAGCTTGTAGGTCTGACCCTTTGCCTCCGGCAGGCCTTCGTCCCTGTCCAGATAGGTGCCGGAGACGGTGAATTCCGCCGCCGCCCGCGACCCGTCATCGGAGATCAGCAGCAGGATATCCGAAAGCCGCTCCTTGTAGCAGCGGCTCATGTGCACGTTGAAGGCCCAGAACTTGTCCTTGCCGACCCGCCGTTCGCCCTGGTTGACCTCGTGGATCAGGTCGTCGGCGACAAGATCCTCCATCTTGCCCGTGTCCCCGGCGTTGAAGGCGGCAAAATAGGTATCCAGCAAATAGCGGGTCTGGGTTTTGGGCATGACGTGGGACCTGAATTGACTGAGGCGACGAACACTGAGCGGGAGTGTGCCCGTCCTTCGTGGCAGTGGCAAGACGGGAATGGAAGTGCGGCGCCAGGTTCGCAGGTTTGCGTGATCTGCGCTGTTTCAATCCGCTTATGCCACGTGGATCCCAATTCCCGCGGTCGTCCAATGCCAGGACGGCATAGGGGCCGACGACACCAGCGCCCCCCGCGCCGTTTTTTATTGATGAATCAGAAGCTCGGAAGCCCCCGCGCGTTCCACCTGGATGGCGGGATCGGCGGGCCGACCCGGAACGAGAAATTCACCACCCGCGTGATTCCCCGGTCCGCCTCGCAGCGGAAATTGAGGTCGTACCAGACCCCGACCGACCTGTAGGCGGCCTGCGCCGGTTGCAGCACATTGCCCGGCGGCGGCCGGAACGAGGGAAGCGCCTCCGGCGGCCGGGTCGGATCCCATTCGATCAGCTGGGCGCGCAATTCGGTCATGCACAAGAGATTGAGCCTCTGCCCGGGAGGCATGCCGGCCATGGCGGTCCTGGCGCGCGATCCCCCCAGGATGGAATCGGAATAAAGCCGTCGCGCCGTGGCCAGCCTCGGCGCCGAAGACCCGGCATTTCCGCCCGTCCCGGCCGAATTCGAAGCCGCGTTCGAAGGGGATCTTGCCGCCGGGCGCTGCGCCGGCTTCGGCGCCGGCAGGGCCGAGGTCACGATCGGGCCGACCGTACCGAAATCCTCCGCGGGCGCCTCGGCCTCGGCGGTTGCCTCCGGCGCCGGCGCTTCCGCCGCCGCGGGTTCCGGCGGCAATTCCGGCTGGGCCTCCTCTACCTGTTGCTGTTCCGGTTCCGGCTGCTCCTGCTGGTCTTGTTCCGCCTGCTGCTGCTCCAGTTCCGGCAATTCAGGCTGATCCTGCTCCGCCTGTTGCTGTTCCGGTTCCGGCTCCTCCGGCTGGTCTTGTTCCGCCTGCTGCTGCTCCGGCTCGGGCTCCTCCGGCTGGTCTTGTTCCGCCTGCTGCTGTTCCGGCTGGGCCTGCTCGGGTGTTTCCGGCTCCTCTACATTAGCCGTTTCCGCGGCCGGGTCTTCCGCCGGCCCGGTGTCCGCGGTTTCGGGGTCGTCAGGCGTGTCGGCCGCCTGCCCGGCCGGGTCCTCCGGCTGTTCCTCGGGCTGTTCGGTCGTATCCGCCTCTTCCGCGGCCGTCCCGTCCTGCGCGACACGCGGACCGCTTTCGCTGTCGCCGAATTCGACCACGGGCTGCATCACCGTCGGCAGTTGCTGCTCGGCCGTTTGTTCCGGTTCCGCCGGTTCTTCTTCCGGCGTCTGTTCCGGCTCCGGCGGCGGTGGCGGCGGTTCTTGCGCCTCGGGCGCCTCCGCGGTCTTTTCCTCCGGCTCCTGTTCCTCCGGCTCCTGTTGCTCCGGCTCCTGTTGCTCCGGTTCCTGTTGCTCCGGTTCCTGTTCTTCCGGCTTCGGCGCCTCAGGCTCGGGCACGATCGGTTCCGGCGGGGGCACCAGCTCCACCTCGATCGGATCCACCTGAGGCTGGGCGAACTGCTTCCCCACACCGCTCATCAGCGCAACCGCGATGAGGGCGTGCAGCAGCAGCGAGACGGCAAGTTCCCCGCTGAAAAACCAGCGATTCGGGCGCCGCGCCTCAGCCAGCGGCGCATCGCTGTCCGGATCTATCGTCAGAACGGGGGCATCGGATGCCAGGGGCCGGTCACCTTCATTCATGTGCACTTGCAATCCGGAAGCGTTCCGGCCTCGACCGTCAATTGCGAACCTGAGGGGCCGGGTTTGCCCCTTTCAACAGGTACAGACAAAAAACAGGGCTTTACCAAGGCAGGGCTCAATTTTCCGATCGTTTCCCGCCGTTTCAACGGCTCCGGACAAAAAACCCGGCGTTGCCGCCGGGTCTTTCTTCATTCGATGGCGTTTCCGCTCAGCTGTCCAGGAACGACCGCAGCTTGCGCGACCGGCTCGGGTGCTTCAGCTTCCTGAGCGCCTTGGCCTCGATCTGGCGGATACGTTCGCGGGTCACCGAGAACTGCTGGCCGACTTCCTCCAGCGTGTGGTCGGTGTTCATGCCGATGCCGAAGCGCATTCTGAGCACGCGTTCCTCGCGCGGCGTCAGCGACGCCAGCACGCGGGTCGTGGTCTCGCGCAGGTTCGACTGGATCGCCGCGTCGATCGGCAGGACCGCGTTCTTGTCCTCGATGAAGTCGCCCAGGTGGCTGTCTTCCTCGTCCCCGATCGGGGTTTCGAGCGAGATCGGCTCCTTGGCGATCTTCAGCACCTTGCGCACCTTTTCCAGCGGCATCTGCAGCTTTTCGGCCAGTTCCTCCGGGGTCGGCTCGCGGCCGATCTCGTGCAGCATCTGGCGCGAGGTGCGCACGATCTTGTTGATCGTCTCGATCATGTGCACCGGGATACGGATCGTGCGCGCCTGGTCGGCGATCGAGCGGGTGATCGCCTGCCGGATCCACCACGTGGCATAGGTGGAGAACTTGTAGCCGCGCCGGTACTCGAACTTGTCCACCGCCTTCATCAGGCCGATGTTGCCTTCCTGGATCAGGTCCAGGAACTGCAGGCCGCGGTTGGTGTATTTCTTGGCAATCGAGATCACGAGACGCAGGTTCGCCTCGACCATTTCCTTCTTGGCGATGCGCGCTTCGCGCTCGCCCTTCTGCACCATGGCGACGATGCGGCGGAATTCGGTGATCTCGAGACCGGTTTCGGTCGCCAGCGTCTGGATCTCCTGACGCAGCTCGCGAATGGTTTCCTTTTCCTTGGCGATGAAATTCTTCCACCCGCGGGTGGCGAGGTTCGCCACCTTGCGCAGCCAGTTCGGGTCGAGTTCCGAGCCCTGGTACTGCTTCAGGAAGTCTGTCCGGTCGACGTTGTAGCTGTCGGCGAGACGCAGCAGCCGGCCTTCGTAGCCCATCAGCCGCTTGTTGATGTCGTAGAGCTGGGCCACCAGGGCGTCGATACGGTTCTGGTTGAGCGACAGGCTCTTCACGTCGACGACGATCTCTTCCTTCAGCTTCTTGTAGCGCCGCTCCTGGGAGGGCGACAGCGTCCGGTTGGCCAGCTTGTTTTCAACCAGCTGGTCCTGCAGGCGGCGCAGCTTCTTGTAGCTGTCGGCGACCCGGTCGAAGGTTTCCAGAACGGCGGGCTTCAGTTCCGCTTCCATTGCGGAGAGCGACACGTTGGCTTCGAACTCGTCGTCGTCCTCGCCGTCTTCACCCTCGCCTTCGGATTCGGTTTCCTCGCCGGCGGCGTCCTTTCCTTCCGGAGCGGCTCCGGCGGGCTTGTCCTCGTCCTCGGCCTGCTCTTCGTCGTCGTTCGCGCTGGCCGGGCCCGCCTTGGCGTCCGGGCCGGCATAGGTCGCTTCCAGGTCGATGATGTCGCGCAGGAGCACCTTGCCTTCGTTCAGCTCGTCGCGCCAGATGATGATGGCCTGGAAGGTCAGCGGGCTTTCGCACAGGCCGGCGATCATCGCCTCGCGGCCGGCCTCGATGCGCTTGGCGATGGCGATTTCGCCCTCGCGCGACAGCAGCTCGACGGAGCCCATCTCGCGCAGGTACATGCGCACCGGATCGTCGGTCCGGTCGGCCGGTTCCTTGGTCGTGGTCGTCTTGGCGACCGCGCCGGAGCTTGCGGCGACCAGATCGCCGCCGCCGTCCACGTCTTCCGCAGCCGCATCGTCGACTTCATCCGAATCGATCACGTTGATGCCCATGTCGGAGAGCATCGACATGGTGTCCTCGATCTTCTCGGAGGAAACCTGTTCGGAGGGCAGGACTTCGTTCAGTTCGTCGTAGGTAACGTAGCCGCGTTTCTTTGCGGCCTTGATCATCTTCTTGACCGCGGCATCCGACAGGTCGAGCAGGGGGCCGTCCGGACCGTCCGTGCTGGTTTCCTGGGTGTCGTCTGCTTGTGTCGCCTTAGCTACCATAATCTGCTCCAGAACCGGGGGCCGTCATGAACGGCCGCGCCGCGCCCAAATCTGTTTACTCCGACCCGACAACCGGCGCGCCAGCGTCAAGACTGCGCAGCCCATTGCGTTAGTTTGTCGAATCGGGTTGTAAACCGTGTCCCTTAAGTCCCAATTAACCGTGGCGTCAAAGGCGGCTGAAAAAGCCTGCCCCGAAACCACGCGCGTAAGCGCTCGGGCAAATGATGCGCCATCTGCCGCAAGGCGTCCGATACGGGTTGTGCAGCCTTCACGAGAATGATTGCCCGGGGCTTCGTGCCATACCGCGGCGTTTTATGCTGCAGTTGTTGTATTTAGCTCGGTGGTTCTGATTCGCAAGTGTGATTCGCCGCAGGTCAATCAGATTCAGCCAAAAAAATGCGCATTTATGCAAATTTGCCGCCTAAGGGGCGCCGGCCGCGACAGAAACCGGCTCCGGCACGCTCATCGGCGCCGCCTTGATCTTCTTGGCCCGCTCGGCGAGTTCGGCTTCTTCGCGCACGCATTCCTCGCGCCGGCGGCTCAGGTCCTGGGTCACCGCGCGGATGCGGTTCCAGGCATCCTCATCCAGCTCGGTTTCGCTCGAGGCCATTTCCATTTCCAGTTCGTTTTCCAGGGTGCGCAATTCCAGCACATCCAGAAAGTGCAGGAAAACGGCTTCGACGAAATCCTCCGGCGGATGGTTGCGCAGGAGCGGGAACCGCTGAACGAGGGCGGAAAACGCCCCACCCTTGCGCTCCTGCAGGCCGGCCGAGCGATCGGCGATCATCTCCGCCAGAAGCTGTTGCAGCGGCTCGTCGGCGGTTCCGGCAAGTTCGGTCACCGGCGCGCCGTCCCGGTCATCGGCAATCCGGCATAGGGCATCGCGGAAACGCCGGTGAAGGTCGTCGGAAAACCACAGGCTTGCGATGCGCTCCAGGTGCCGGTCGAGCAGTTGCGGATAGCGCACGCACAGTCCGCAGACCAGGCGCTCGGTTCCGAAAAGCGGCGCATCGGGCGCATCGACCCGGGCTGGAGCGGCTCCGGAATAGCTTGCGAAACCCTCCCTGTCCTTGTTCCTGTCTCCGCGCCGCTGCCGGGCCAGTTCGAAGAACAGATTGGACAGCTTCAGCTTGATGTCGAGCTGGTAGCGCCGCCGGACCCGCTGGTCGCGTATGGTCGCGATCAGGTCGTCGAAGCGCTTTTCAAGGGCCGCCTTGCGCTCCGGCGTGTCCAGCCTGGAAACGGCGATTTCCCGCTCCCAGACCGCATCGAACAGGGGCTGGGCACGTTCGATCTCGGCCTCGAAGCCGGCGAGCCCGCGCGCGCGGATCAGATCGTCCGGGTCCATGCCGTCCGGCAGGAAGGAGAACTGGAACGAGTAGCCGCTTTTCAGTACGGGAAGGATCCGGTCGATCGCCCGGTGCGCGGCGGCGACACCGGCCACATCGCCGTCGAAACACACGACCGGTTCGGCCGCGAATTTCCACAGCCGCATCACCTGGTCCTCGGTGAAGGCCGTGCCGAGGGTGGCGACCACATGCTTCACACCGGCCTGCCACAGCGCAATGGCGTCGAGATAGCCTTCCACGACGACCGCCTGACCGGACTTGAAGGCCGGCTCCCGCGCCCGGTGCGCGTTGAACAGCATGACGCCCTTGTGGAACAGCGGCGTCTCCGGCGAGTTCAGGTATTTCGGCTGGCCGTCCGGGTCGAGCGTCCGGCCGCCGAAGGCGACGACCCGCCCCCGCTCGTCCTGGATCGGGATCATCAGCCGGCCGCGGAAGCGGTCATAGGCCGGACGGCCGTCGTCGGGCCGGATGGTCAGGCCGGCCTCGACCATCATGTCCTCCGGCACGCCCTTTCCGATCAGAAAGCGTTTGAGCGAATCCCTGCTGTCCGGCGCATAGCCGAAGCGGAACTCCCGCAGGCTCTCCTGCGAAAACCCCCGCTTCAGGGCGTACGCCCGCGCCGCTTCGCCTCTCGAGGTGGCGAATTCCGCCTGGAAGAACTGGGCGGCCATCTCGCAGACATCGGCAAGGCTGGCGCGTTTCTGTTCCCGGCGCGCCGCCTGGGGGTCGGGGGCGGGCAAGGCCACCCCGGCCTGTTCGGCAAGCCGTTCCACGGCTTCGGGAAAGCTCAGCCCTTCGGTTTCGGTCAGAAAGCGGAAATGATCCCCCGATGCGCCGCAGCCGAAACATTTGTAGCGGTTGCGCCGGTCGTCCACATGAAAGCTCGGCGACTTTTCCTGATGAAACGGACAGCAGGCCCAGTAGTCGCCCTTGCCCGGCTGGGTCTTGCGCCGGTCCCAGGTCACCCGCCGCCCGACCAGGTCGGACAGGGTGATCCGGGCCCTAATTTCATCGAGGAGCCGATTGTCGAAGCGCATGAAGTCCGCCGGGCCGGAGCCTGGATTTTCCAGGGTCACATGTTGTCAGAATGCCCGGCGTTGTCCGGGCCTTGTCGGGGGCAGGATAAGAACAAATTGCGGCCAGAGCGAGTCATCGTGGCGTGTCGCCCCGTCCGCCGGCGCGTGTCTGTGGCTAACCTGGGCATAACTCGGGCTCCGAAACGCCGTGCCTTTCAGACCGTCAACCGCCTTCGCCGGCCTTCTTTGCTGGCGCGTCCGCGTTTTTCGGGCCGTCGGAGCGCAGCAGATCCTTGACCACGCATGAGGCCTGAACGAAATCCATTTTTCCCGGATACCGGGCTTTCAGCTCCGACATGCACCGGCCGATATCTCTCAGGCCATGGGCATTGATGTCGCGAACCGTCTCTTCGCAGACCGATCTGATCGCGTCTTCGTCCAGTTTCTTCGGCAGAAATTCCCGGATGATGTCGCTTTCCGCGCGTTCCTGCTCGGCCAGATCCAGTTGTCCGCTTTCCTCGAACTCCTGCGCCGACACCTCGCGCTGGCGGACCATCTTTTCAAGGATGTCGATGACTTCCTCATCGGCCACCCCGTCCCGGCCGCTTTCACGCGCCGCGACTTCCCGGTCCTTCAAGGCCGTCTGAATCAGGCGCAAGGTGGCGATCCGGCGCCTTTCGCCGGCCTCCTGTGCCTGTTTGAGTGCGATCGTTATGTTTTCGCGCATGCTTTTTCACTGCCCCCGCGGCTCCGGCAAACTTTAGTGCGCCCAAGTCCGCCGTCAACCCATATCAAAGCAAGTTGTTGAAAGATATAGCCTTTTTTTCACAGGAACTCTGTTGACGATCGAGTCGGCTTCCCCTAGAGTCCCGCGCTTAATGCAGATGGCAATCTGACGGGCCCAAGCCCGCGCGCTCACGCCCTTCCTGCAGCGCATGATGTCACCAACAACACCTGGAACGCAAGACATGACGACCGCAGACGCATGGTCCATAAAGCCGGCGACAGCCCTACTCGTACTTGCCGATGGCAGCGTGATCGAAGGTGAAGGCCTTGGCGCAACCGGCGACGCTGTCGGCGAAATCTGTTTCAACACGGCAATGACCGGATATGAGGAGATCCTGACGGATCCGTCCTACGCCGGCCAGATCATCACCTTCACCTTTCCGCACATCGGCAACGTCGGCACCAACGAAGAAGACATCGAGACCGTCAACATGGCGGCCGACAGCGGCATTCGCGGCTGCGTCCTGAACGCCGGCGTGACCGATCCGTCCAACTACCGCGCCTCCCGGCGCCTTGACCAGTGGCTCAAGGCGCGCGGCATCATCGGCATCAGCGGTATCGACACCCGGGCCCTGACCGCCCTGATCCGCGAGAAAGGCGTGCCCAATGCAGTGATCGCCTATTCGCCGGACGGCAAGTTCGATCTGGATGCGCTGAAAAGGAAGGCCGCCGAATGGCCCGGCCTGGAAGGCATGGACCTGGCAAGGGACGTCTCCACGACCCAGACCCATCACTGGGATGAAACGACCTGGAAGTGGGACAATGGCTACGGCAAGGCCGGCAAGGCGGAATTCAAGGTCGTCGCGCTAGACTTCGGCATCAAGCGCAACATCCTGAGGCTTCTGACGGAGGCCGGCTGCGATGTCACCGTGCTGCCGGCAACCGCCACCGCCGAAGAGGTTCTGGCGCATCAGCCGGACGGCGTCTTCCTGTCCAACGGACCGGGCGATCCGGCTGCCACCGGAGACTATGCGACGGCGACCATCAAGACCCTCGTCGAGGGCGGCATTCCCGTGTTCGGAATTTGCCTGGGTCACCAGATGCTCGCGCTCGCCCTCGGCGGCAAGACCGTGAAAATGCATCAGGGCCACCACGGCGCCAACCACCCTGTGCACGACCACACCACGGGCAAGGTGGAAATCACCTCCATGAACCATGGCTTCGCGGTTGATGCCAAAAGCCTGCCGGACACGGTGGAGGAAACCCATGTGTCCCTGTTCGACGGCTCCAACTGCGGCATCCGCCTGAAGGGCAAGCCGGTGTTCTCGGTTCAGTATCACCCGGAAGCATCGCCCGGGCCCCGAGACAGCCACTATCTTTTCACCCGCTTCACCGATTTCATGCGCGAAGCGAAAAAGGCGGCCTGAACGGTCGCCGGTGCGACTGAGAAATAGCCTGAAAAACAGAAAAGGCCCGGATCAGTCCGGGCCTTTGTCTTGTGTAACAGCGGCGTTTAGTGCCGCCGCGGGAGGAAGAAAGCGGCGCACGCCCCCCTCAGTTGGCAGCCACCAGCTTGTTCAATGCCGACAGGACGCTGTCGACTTCGCTCACCTGCTCGTCCAGAAGCGCCTTCTGCTCGCGCAGCAGTTCCTGCTGCGCCTGGCAGATGCCCTGCAGCTCGCGATACTGGTCCGTCTTCGGCGTTTCGCTTTCCACCAGCTTGATCACCCGGCGGATTTCCGCCAGCGTCAGACCGATCTTCTTCGCCTGCAGGATCACCCGCATCCGCGCGACATCACGCGGGCCGTAAAACCGGCGCGCGCCTCTGCGCACGGGATGAAGCAGGCCTTTTTCTTCGTAGAACCGGAGTGTTCGGAGTGTGACGCCGAACAGTTCCGACATTTCCGAAATCGCAAGCGCTTCGTTTTCGGTTGAGGCATCTTCAACCGGCCCCGCGATATCCGGAACGGCGACTATGTTCATAGCTATATTGTTCATCAAACTTGCCCGATAGTTTCTCATTATTTTGCACGGATTGGTGGCTCTCCGGCATCCAAGGAAACGGCCCACCTCCGTCTCCATCGGATCCCACACGCCGAACACCCACGATCGCCGCAACCCCTGTCGCTACACATGACTGACAGGCACAGCAGCGGTCGACCCCCATACCGCGTAAGCTTTCACATCACTTTCTTACACTATTTTCGAACCGCTAATCCACTTCGTTTTCAACAAATTGGCGCGAATTGCCAAAAAATAGCATTTTTTTTAATAAGGGAGATGTTTTCACAACACATAAACTGCAACTTATGATTTTTATGCAAATTGCGCAGGGATTCACAGCTGCGACGCCACTATATTTTATTAATTATCGATAATATTTACATAAG
>Ga0272444_10000064_pt1:7500-140586 | contig 140586 bp, 138 predicted proteins | sample SSMForm13_FD_201033 | JGI IMG/M metagenome (GOLD analysis project Ga0272444, IMG submission 201033) | Marine sediment archaeal communities from Little Sippewissett salt marsh, Falmouth, MA, United States - SSM-Form-13 | ecosystem: Environmental > Aquatic > Marine > Wetlands >...
CTCACCGCACCCGACATTGATGTGGCTGAGCATGGGCTCAGTATACTGATCGTATGTACCCTTGTCGAGGTTCATCACGTGGACAGAGGCAGCAGCCATGTCGTCAACGTAGAGAAACTCCCGCTTCGGTGTTCCCGTGCCCCATATTGTTACAACTGGTGCATTGTTTTCCTTCGCTTCATGGAACCTTCTGATCAACGCAGGAATCACATGGCTGTTTTCCGGGTGGTAATTATCACCGGGGCCATACAGATTGGTGGGCATCACGCTTCTGTAATCCGTACCATACTGGCGATTATAGCTTTCACACAACTTGATGCCAGCAATCTTTGCTATAGCGTAGGGCTCGTTCGTTGGCTCCAATGTACCGGTAAGCAACGCATCCTCCCTCATAGGCTGCGGTACCAGCTTAGGATAAATGCAGCTTGACCCAAGGAACAACAGCTGCTGCACACCGTTACGATACGCCGCATCGATGACATTCGCCTCCATCATCAGGTTCTGGTAGATGAACTCAGCTGGATAGGTATTGTTGGCATGGATGCCGCCGACTTTTGCCGCAGCAAGGTAAACCTGGTCAGGTTTTTCGGTAGCGAAAAAGTCTTGAACGGCCGCCTGATTGGTCAGGTCCAGTTCAGCATGCGTTCGGGTAATGATGGAGGAGGAAGGAACACCCGATGCAAGCAGATGACGAACAATAGCAGAGCCAACCATGCCTCGGTGGCCTGCGACGTAAACTTTTACACTCATATGAAACAATCGATTGATAATACCTTACTAATTTGGCGACAGCCTGCCAGGCAACTATCCTTCTTCATCGCACCCCATACCCAACCCGGTTCCACTCGATCTTCCGTGAACTCCAGTGAGGGCCGATAGCCTGGAGAAAATCAGGACGAACCAGTTTTGCTCGCGCTTCAAGCCAATCATCATTCTCTTTCCTGATCACAAACCCCTCAAGCGCCCCCGATCCGAACCAGCTCGAGGCCTCCAGTACCCGATCATTGAGTGACCCGAGCGATGTCTGCCCGGCAAACACCCGAGGCACAACAGACACCCCTGCCAACGCACACACCTCATTCCGCCGAGCTGTGCTCAGGAACTTCCCTGCCCCCCGATCATACACATCAAAAGCAATAAACCAGTCCGACAGATTGTTATACGAAAGTGCATGCCTTGCAGCACACCATTCACCAAAAAGGATATAGTCTTCAGGCAGCTGCAACAACTTCGCTTTGTGTTGCTCTAACCATCCATTCAACCGTGTAAACTGGCCACGGAATGGGCACTCAAGATACTGCCCCCTGTTCTGCACCATGATCGTCCTGTCCTGAAGAGAAAACCCAATGTTCGCTCCGTCAAGCTTTTCTTCGACAACCACCTCTCCAGCAAGCAGTTCATTCGCCTCAGAAGCAGACAGCACCTTGTCACCCCTCGGTTCATCTGAGCCAAGCCAAGCAAGATGAGGGGTATGCGGAAACCTGAAAAAAGTCATCAACCAAGTTTTTCCTGATATTTTGCCCGTGACCACTCCTCAATCACCGGTTCAAGACAAATGCCCACCTGCACCAAGGCATCTTCCCATGCATGCCAGTCAGTATCACCAGCAAAAGCTATACAGCAACCTCGTCCCTCTTCAATCACTGCCACAGCAGCTCCGACCATTTTCCTGTCTGCGTTATCATGCACCACGCCTTGCAATGGTTCATCAAGAACAGCATGGCCCTCCTGATCATAAACCAACTCTACCAGTTCAACACACGCTGTATCCCACTTATGCTGAAGTACCTGAATACCAAAATCTGGGTACAACAGTTTATTGCGATACTCTTCCTCTATCTTGCCTGCGCCATCAAGAATCAGGCGAGAGGAGGAACTACTAAATTCATCAAGCCAACTCCATACACGTTCACGCAATTCCGGATCATCAGGGGTAGCTGATAATGCCAAAGCTGATGCTATGTCAACTGCACTGGCAGCAATCAAAATATTTGTATCAACGACATACCGATCATTCATTCCTGCTCCCGCTCTGCTTTCATCCGCTGAAACATCAGCTTAGCCTGCTCCCTCGTTTCACCCAGCGCATCGCCGAAAAAATGTTCTGGCCAGTGCTGTACACGCCCGAAATCATCAAGACCCAATGGCAGAAGGCTTGCATCAGCTCCAGATCGCTCGACAAAGTAAAGTTGACACTCCTCTGTCCCTATATCCTGGCGAGCAACAAGTGTTTGTAGCCGCCGAAAAAGGTGTTCAGAGTGAGTCTCAACCAAGAACTGGACTTGACGTTCATGGCTGACCACCGCAAATAATTCAGCTAGAACCGATTGCGCTAATGGATGCAAATGGATTTCTGGTTCTTCAAGAATCACCGTTGAACCTCTTGGGGCAAAAAATGCAAGCGTTACCACCGGAAGCACCTGTGATACACCTATACCTACGTCTCTCACATTAGCAACAACACCATCCCGTGACACTACAATTTCATACCGACTTGATCTGCCCAACTGGCGAACCTCAAGATTATCAGCAACGCCCATACGTTTCAACCAATGCGAAACACTCTCAATAATTGAAGGCTCTTCATCATGCTTGGATTTTGCCAGGGCGCTAGCCAGCAACACATCAATCACTTTGCCACCATCAACCCCAATATCACCAGGCATCGAGCCATTCCATACATAATCGCGCTCAGGTTTTCTACGCAATGGACCTAAATATGCAATCCCCTCCAACTGCCTTCTGATTGCGAGGCTTATATCCTCCGCCCGTTTACCATCAGTAGCAAGTAAAGAAACCGCATCTGCTGAAAGCGCGATAGATCTCTCGGGAGCGTACATACGACTCTTACCTCGTGGCTGATGCTCATTATCTACAAAAACAGAATAAGCACCGCGACCTCGGCGAACCACCCGAAAAGCATGCTCACCACTTCTGAGAGTCATATCCTGAACTACCGCTGCTTTCGATGAGGTCTTCCCATAACTAGCATGAAAACCAGCTTCCTTGACATAGGTAATGCCCTCTTGCTGAGGGACGTTCAAAGACGAATGAAAATCAAAACCAATATCAATGCGATTGGGTGAAGCCCCATGTGTCAAAACATCATCGAACTGGCCAAAACTGAAATAATCATTAACTTCATCCCCTCCAAGATTCAAATGCACAGTCCTGTCTGGAGAGTTCACCGTTTGCTTCAGCAACAGCAACGCCTGTAAGATCGAAGACTTTCCTGAAGAATTAGTTCCAAGAAAAACTGTAATCGGCTTTAATTCAATACTGGCTCGATCCCGCCATGCCTTGAAATGTTTCAGTATGATTCTATCAAACATAATCACGTATTCTGTTAACCCTGCACGATAAACTTATCAGGCAGCTGCTGCAATAACTAACTTTTTCCACCACCAACCAGTGAAGACGCATCTGCACTCAACCCATACGTATTCCCAAACACGCTACTTTTCTCAACTCTATCATATATCGATTCAACGCCTTGCCCTGTACTGATGCGGTGCAGGGTTTCTGCCACCAGTTCCCCCTCTTTACCATACCATGGCGTACCATAGGTTTCGCTGTAATGCCTGATTGCCTCCTCACGTCCGTCTTCTCGGTCAACGTTATCGTTGACGAGCATATCAAGAAGTTCATTTACAGATCTGGCATGTGTCGATACTTTTTCCCTGACATACCCATAGTAATCAGGCATTGAGGGCGGAACGATCTCGAAGTAGATGGTTCTCACACCCATCAGTGCAGCTTCAAGGTGTATGCTGCTGTTGCCTGCTATCATCGTGTGAATCCTGTCAAGGAAACGAGCAACATGCTGCTTACCGGGATCACTCAACTGCACCAGTGAATCACTCCCGAATTCTGCATATATTCTCTCTACATCTATTTTCTTCTGCCCAGGATGCCAGCGTAAAAGCACCGGAATATTAGATATCTGCAACCGACGAACCAATGACAAAATCCCCTCAATAGGATCCAGCATATTTACAGCAACGCCAACGAGGTTATCCCCTTTACTCTGACCGCCAGTTAATGTCTTTTTCTGACCTGATAAAAAAACCTGAGGTTTTTCATAGCTCGCAATATCACCTGGAGAATTCTTCTCACACTGTTCGTAAACGCGCATACTCTTCTCCCCATCCAGAAACGCATAGGTAAACCGCAAAGCAGGAAACAGAGGGCTTACCGATGCATGCTGCATATAGACCGTTTTGATCCCAAGAAAATGAGCCACTGCCACAAGACTCCTTGTATCGACGTTATGATCATTCGAGACAACAACAAACTCAGGCTGAGACTCTCTCAGAACTCTCAGAAAAAAAGCTATATATAAATACGGATGTAAAAATCCCTCAAAGTGCTTCTCTCTCATCTTCTGCGGCATATCCGAAATCAACCTGCCAAGCCGGGCAAACCCCTTAATCAATACAAGATTTGACACCAGTAGATCAACCACGTTGAATCTGTAGGGGGAGCATAGCTCTTTTACTGCTGTTTCGGATATCAGTTTCTCTGGAATCATAAACTCAAATCGCTCCCCCCTCTTGCTCAAAGCCTGAACACAACCCTCCAGCGATTTCATCTGATTTCCTGTGCCTGCATACACGAAATACTGAACCCTGCTTCTTTTCTGCCTCTCTGAAACAGCAATGGTTCTTTTTAACCATGGGCGAACAAGAAACAAGAGCGTTTGCATCAACTCACCTTTAAACCTTGGTTGACTGTCCTGCAGATGCTTGATCTCTCCTATTTTCTGGCCAACCAGGTAATTCAGTCGGGTTTCTGGCTCTATCTCGAGAATCTTATAAAGATTATTTAGCCTATCAAACATTTCTTGCTGTTTATAATCACTAATGGCAAACAACAATTACACAATTTTATATCCCTTTGGCAACTCACAATACCCCAAAATAGACGGCTGTATATTTATATCATAAACATACACATCATCAATATCGATCTTGACACGATCTTTATCAAGTGTATCAAACTTCGCAGCTATAATAACCTGATCCTCTAAAAAATGAGTTCCTTTATGAGCAAAACACCCTTTACTTCTTTTCGCATAAGAAACTGAGTCATTTTCTCCAATACCCAATGCCTTTCCCGATTTGAACCCGTGCATCTCAATAGAATGAAGATTCGTTTTTGGCGTCATATGAAACAACACTAAAGGGTCATTTTCAAAAAACAAATCAAAAGCGTGATAATCATTTTCTTCGCATGGGTGAAGCAATTCGAATTTTTGCATAATAATCATTTCTAATTTGAGTTAAACATCCCCCCTACCCCAAGCATAGACCAGCTCATAGCTGTGCCTTTTTTCACATCACAATTGACTCTTCTCCCCAGCAATGTTTCGTAATATTTCGGCTGGAGGCCCATGCCGGAGCGGACGATACGGAGGTTTTCCGGTGTCAGTTCGTCGCCGGCGTTCATATCTTAGGCGATGTAGAGTGAACGACGGAATTTGAGTGATGATTCTTCGGCTTCGGTTGGACCGTAGGTTAACAGGCCGAGTGATTGCCATGCTCGTTCGGTTTCGATAACGCCCTGCTTCATTTCTTCAGGTTCAAGAGAGAACGCTGAATCCACGCCACCATCTGCTCTACAGAGAGCAAAGTGCTTTTCGACAACGGTTTAATGATAAACAACTGCTGGGTCAATACTATTTCAGAAATAAGATCACTTAATCAACAGAGTTATTGAATCCCCAAACAACATTTCAACAAACTCTCGAAATGCACCTTCTCCGCCCTTTTTTTTCATTACATTTTGCACTATGTGCTTAATATAATCCGGGGCGCTTGAGGGAGCGGCAGAATAACCGGCTTTTTTCAATAGAGCCACATCTCCAATATCGTCACCAATATATGCCACATCCGCTAAAGATATCCCAATTTCACAAACCAGATCTTCAGCAACTTTCAACTTATCATCAACACCTTGAAAAACATAATCCAATTGCAACTTCTTAGTTCGCCTATCAACTATATCTGTCGACTCTGAAGTAATAACACCTACAGGAATCCCTAATTTTCTACATATCAAAACACCTGCACTATCATATGTATGAAATTTCTTCCACTCATTACCAGTTTGATCATAATACATACCCCCATCAGTCCACACACCATCAATATCAGTTAATACAAGCTTTGGAATTCTCATAATTATCCTATATGGTTAGTATAAAGAATTTCATTTGCCGGCACATCCTGCGATAACCTTTTTCCAACCAATTTGTCTAGCTGACTCCACTTAAACCCATCTCCGGGGCTCAGCAAATGCACATCCTCTTGTGAAAGAATTTCACCTTTTAACATCGCTCTTTTTGTAGCTATAGATCTTTCTAACTTAACCTTTGAATTTTTCACTACTGGTGACTCAAAAAATACCTTCTCCCCAAGCGCATGCTCTACGTTTCTAATATCTCGAACCATTCTATTAAGACCATCTATACCTAATGACCCTTTATGATCAGAGCCTCTCATTCGTCGATCTAGCGTTATATGTTTTTCTATAATTTTGGCACCCATCGCAACAGCCGCCACAGGAATTGATATACCTATTGAATGATCCGAATAGCCAACAAGATATTCAGGATACGCCTCCTGTAAATAGCGTATCGTATTAAGATTTATATTCTTGTATTCTGCAGGATATTGTGAAAGACAATGCAATATTGAAATATCACTATGATAGCGAGTTATAACATCCAGGGCATCATCCAACTCTGCCTTCCCGGACATGCCGGTTGACAAAATTATTGGTATCTTGGTTTCTGCCAAGGCTTGAAGCAAAGGCAAATTAGTCAAATCTCTCGATGCAACCTTTAACTTATCTGGACTAAAATATTTCATAATAGACAAGCAACCCGTTGAACAAAGCGTTTCAACAAAATCCAAACCTCTTTCTTTCGAATAATTATATAATTCAAAATGTTCTTCATCAGACAACTCCAAATACTCCCTATGCGCACCATATGTCTCCCCAAATGAATTAACATTATTATACGGCATTTTCATCTGGGAGGCACTCAGCTCCTGATCTAAATCTCTTTTTGTCAGCTTAACCGCATTTAAAGGTGCTAAATTTTCCCCCTTGAAATCATCAACCACAGGAGATGAGGCAATATCAATTAACGCCTTAGCGATTTCTATAGCCCCATTGTGATTTTGCCCTATCTCCCCTATTATGTAAGTCATCATCTTTATTTTTTATTTAACAAAATTTCTTTTCTCATATTATTTAACAGAACCTCATCATTTTCAACAATCTGAACAAGCCTCTGCAAGCTCACATCACCACAATTAAACTGACCACAAACATACCTAAGACTAGCATAATCATTTTCAGTATCCATCGTCATCCTTATCGGGCTATGCTTCGGAAACCAATCCGGAATACTCAATCTTTCAATCTTAAATAGATCACTATTTTCATAAATATAATTTGTCACATGTTCCAAATACTTTTTCGCACTTGTACCTCTCTGAACCCTTTCCAATGCATCAAGGCTTACACCCTCTGCCCATAATCCAAAGTGCGTCTTTATTGTCGGAACATCTTCTATAAAGTAGCTCACATAATCTACATCTTTATCACTCATTATATCAACAAGGCTTCTCAAGCCGTCAATATCAAGAAAAGGATTATCAGCGCATACTCTGACAAATTTTCTCAATTCATACATTTTAGCACACTTCACAAATCTATCTAAAACATCACATTCATTTCCCCTGAAAACCGCCACCTTCTCATCAGACATGAGAAGATTTACAATTTGATCATCATTTTTCTCAACGCTTGTAGCTATAATAATAGGAATTCCTTCAAATGCATTTTTTAACCGTCTAACTAGGTATTCTAAAACAGTCCCCTCGCAAAATGGTTTTAATACTTTACCCGGAAATCTAGTAGATCCCATCCTTGCCTGTACAATAAATCCGATTTTCTCTCTCTTACTGTTCATTTTTCCACTTTCAACCTCATTTCTTTTGTTACTTGTCCTTTTTATTTATACCGTTGCTTCGCGGGTTGCTACAAGTTCTTCGTATGAGCCAACAGCCTTGATCGTACCGTTGGCAAGTTCAACTATGGTATCGCAGTTCCTGAGGGTGGTAAGCCTGTGGGCGATAATCAGCACCGTCAGGTCTTCATGCAGCTCTTCGATGGCCTGCATGACGGCAGCTTCTGTCTGGTTGTCGAGCGCACTGGTTGCTTCGTCAAAAATGATCACATCAGCCTGCTTGTAGAGCGCACGGGCGATGCCAATGCGCTGGCGCTGACCGCCAGAGAGGCGCACCCCACGTTCACCGACAACAGTCTGGTACTGTTCCGGCCAGGACGCAACGAGTTCAGCCATCTGTGCCTGTTGTGCTGCCTGCCTGACCCGTTCATGATCAATCTGCTCCTTCTGAACCCCGAACGCGATATTTTCTGCTATGGTTGCATCAGAGAGATAGATCGCCTGCGGAACATGGGCAATGTGGCGCTGCCATGCGCCAAGCTTGTCAGCCGTAACGGATACACCGTCGATCTCTATCGACCCTTCTGTTGGCTGCAAAAGCCCCATCACAATGTCGAGCAGCGTGCTTTTTCCACTTCCTGTCGCACCGATAAAACCAACCCTGCTCCCCTTCGGGATGGTGAGGTTCAAGTGACGCAACACATCCGACGATGTTGTTGTATAACGAAACGAGAGGTCCTTGATAACCAGCTGCCTGTTAAAAGGTAGTGGTTCTTCAACCTTCATCACCGAATTATCATCAACAGGCTGATCAAGCAACTCAAGCACATCCCTCAGCGATGCCTGGCCGCCCTGGAGCATTGACCACGACCCATACGTTTGCTGGAGTACCGGAAGCAGACGCTGGGCACCAAGCGCAAGAGTACCCAACACAGGTATTGCTTGGGCCACTCCTCCCGGTTGCCGGGCTAGTGCATAGGCCAATACTGCAATCAGAAGCATACCGATAGCCTCAATGACAAACCGTGGGCTTTGGCTCATAAACTGGTTATTCCCCTGAGCCCTGCGTAATGGAGCCACAGCCTGTCCATATATCTGGCAATACAGGGACTGGTTTCGGTCGATCAGGATATCGCGTATACCACCAAGACCTTCCTGCAGGGACTTCACCAGCTGTTTTGATTTCGAAGCAATGCTCTGGCTGTTCTGCTTCAGCCGCCCTCTCGTCAGCTTGATAATGATAGCATAGGTGCCCCCAAACCCGGCAAAAGCCGTGAGTGCAATGACAGGATTGATCGCTATCAATGTAGCCATGATTGCCACCATGATAACTGAAGAACTGAAAAGTGTCAACAGAGGGACGATGATCTGGAAGACGACAGCATTCACTTTTGTCGAAACAGCATCAACGATTTCACTGCTGTTTCGAGCAACATGAACTGAATAAGGCTGATAGAGGGTCTTTTGATAAAGCAGGATACTTAAGTCTGTTCCTGTAGCAAACGAAATTCGAGTATTTGCCCATATCTGCAACAACCGCATCCCTCCTGCAGCAATGGCGGCAATTCCAAACATGACAGTAAGAGGTAGTAGCAGCTCATCTGGAGACGATATTCCCAATCCGCGGATAACCGGCTGAAGAAATTGCTGTTCGAAAATGGTCTCAGGGGAAGTCAGCACCCCCAAAAACGGCAACACGGCTCCAAGACTGAAGATTTCGGCCACAGATGTGAGCAACATCAAGCCCAGAAGAATACTGAACTGGACTCGTCGACGTGGCTTAACGTGCAACCAGAGGCGTTTGAGGAGTGATATTAACGTATCGGAAGACAAGGGTTTGTTGTTCTTAGTTCGTGGCTTTAAGGCCGAAGTGATGTAGTTCTCAGTTCTGGGGCTTTATAGCAATGAGTTCCGAGCAATGAGCAATGAGTGTAAATCGAGTGCTTAGTTCTCAGTTCTTAGTACTTGGTTTTAAATGCCCTTTGCTTATCCACAGATGTGCGCAACGCGCTAATGATCCTTCCTACTTCATTTGCATTGTCACTCAGTCTCCGAAACGTTGTCTGATCAAGGTAACCAGCATCCAGTGCAACATAAAGCTGGGATTGCACTTCTGCACATGAAGCTTTTGAAATGACGAGAAATTGATGGAACTCGTTCATCGAGCCACGACCAAATCCTTCTGCAATGTTTGACATTATCGATACAGCCGCCCTTCGAATTTGATCACGCAATCCAAAATCTCTTGAAAAGGCTCCATCATTCGACACACGATATATTTTCTTCGTCAGTTCACGAGCCTTCTGCCAGGCGACAAGATCTTCGAATTTTTCGACTCCCATTTTTAGTGCGGAGTAATGAGTTCTGAATGCTTAGTTCTGAGTTCTTGGTTCTTGGTTCTTAGTTCGGAGTGTTGAGGATATTGAGTGCTGAGTGCTTAGTTCTCAGTTCGGAGAAAAGAGTTCTGAGCTCTTAGTACTACGGACTTAGCACTTCCTCCCTATCTCAGAACTCAGTACTAAGCACTCCCCTGCTACCGCAAAACTTCCCCCAGTTCTACGTTAAACACCCTCTGCTGGCGGAGCCAGATGAGTCTTCGGTAGATTCCTTTGATTCGGTATGATGCTAAAAAATATGTGGTGAAGCAGGCGAGGTAGATGCTGAAAAAGGCGTAGTCCGGGAGCTGTAGCAGTGTTCCTACGACGGCGATGGTGGATGAGACAACGGTTGCGGCGATCATGACGATGACGACTTTGTGGTGGTTGACGCCCATGGCTTTCAGGATGTGATGCAGGTGCGTCTTGTCGGGATGGAAGGGGCTCTGGCCTTTCAGGACCCGTTTGATCATGACGGTGATGGTGTCGGTAATCGGCAGAGCCAGGACGAGCAGGGCTGCTACCGGGGAGACGACGCTTCCTGCTTTCTGACTGACTTCGATAGCGAAGAAGGCGAGGACGAAGCCGAGGGTCATGCTGCCGGCGTCGCCCATGAAGAGTTTGGACGGGAACCAGTTGAAACGGAGAAAGGCTGCAAGCGCTCCGACAAAGGCAACACTGATGAGCATCAGTTCAAGCTGGCCGTTGAGCCAGGCGAGCATCCCGAAGGCGCTGAAGGCGACGAGCGAGGTGCCGCCGGCAAGACCGTCGAGGCCGTCGATCATATTGACCGCGTTAATCACACCAAGCACGCAGAAGATGGTAATGACATAGGCAAGAAAGCCTGTCGATATAACTCCAAAACCAAGCAGGTTGCCGAAGGAGTGCAGGACCGTACCTCCCAGGGTCATGATGGCGACGGTGGCGGCTATCTGGACGATGAAACGGACTTTGAAGTGCAGGTCGTGGCGGTCATCGAGCGCGCCTACGGTGCCGACCATGAGCATGGCGATGATGAGGGCGAGATACTGCACCACCGGAACAAAAACGAACATCGAGATTACCACGGCGGTGATCACGCCGATACCGCCGACAAGCGGTTTGGCTACCGTGTGAATTTTACGGATGCCGTCGGGGTGGTCGATGAAGCCGAGCTTTTCAGCATGAACGGTCAGCAATAAGATTGCACCGTAGGCCACCGTGAGCGCGAGCAGATAGATACCGAGGTATTGGCCGAATGGGACCATAGCTGCCTGCTGCGGGTCTGAGGTTGCAAACAGGTTTGAATAGGACGCAAGGGCGAGCAGAATACTATATGTTATGATGTAATAGAGATTCATAGAAAATTCTGTAATCAACAACAATGTTTTTTCACCAACAAGCACGCACGCTAACCCACACGCGGCGGGAATGAGGCTTCCCATAGAACGCGGGAAGCATTCCGGGTGGCCCTGGTTGCCCACAACGCCCCCCCCCCGGAAGAGCTCCCGGAGACGGCACGCGGCTGAAGCAATGAGCAATGAGAAGAAGACGTGTTATGTGTCAGGCGGTAAGCTTTTTTGATTTGCAGCGCTCTTCCATTCAACTAGCCTTCAAACTGATAACCTCCATCTGGCTGTGTTTTTTTTTGGCTTCTTCCACAATGGCTTCAATTTCAGCGGCAACTGTGTCGTCAATCCAGTCTGCTCCACAAATAGCACATACTGTTGCTGGAACATCTCTGATAACAACAAGACCATAGCCAAGCTCGACAGTCATTGTTGTTTGTCCTGATTTTTTTTCACCACCGCATAAAGGACAGACTAAAGGAGATCTATGTCCTGTCATTTTTTTCTTCTCGTTTTTAAATCAGATTCAAAATATTTCAGCTCTGGTCTGTAGACTGTAATAATAAAAACTGTTCCACAATTCTCATCATAAGCAACAACCACATGCAATACATCTACCTCATCCTCCCCATAAACAAGATAACTTGAATACGGTTTATCCTCTGGATAGGCCTCAATAATCTCACCAGCAAGCAACACTCTTTTAACACTGCTTCTGCGAATATTCCTTTCCAGCATTCTTTCAAGAGCATGTTTTTGCCATTCAATATTCCCTTTTTCGACCGCAATTTTTATTTTTTCGATCACGCTCTAAAACATTAAAATAAAAAGAATTATTAGCAGATGAAAGAGTGGGGTTTGAAGAGCGGAGAGTAGGGGTTGGACAGTGGAAAGTGGGAATTACAGATCTCTACTTTCTACTTTCCAAACCCCACGCTCCTCTTCCTCCGTTCTATTCTTTATCCCATTTATTAAACAGGCCGGTTAACAAGCGTCCAAGATGGTCGATGTTTTCATTGATCTCCTCTTTTTCAGTTGAATAACCAAGCATTACCGCAATCTTCAGCTGTGTATCCAGCTCAGCCAGCATATGATTGGCTCTATCAGCATAATCAATCTGATGGCGCGTAATGCTCAACACTACACGCGCTCCTGCATCTCTCTGGCAATAAACGCGGTAAGAGGCCGGATATTTCCACGAGAACTGGCTTCATCAAGTGCTTGCATATAGGCCTGCCGATGCTCTACTTTGATAACCGTCCATGGATAACCTCCTGATGCAAGCAGGGCATTCATCAAAAACCTTCCTATACGACCGTTGCCATCAAACCATGGATGAATGAATACCAGGAGATGATGGCCAAGCACCGCTCGAACTGCAGGATGTTCTTCGTGTTCTATCAGCGTGAACAACATTTCCATGGCATCCACAAGCACTTCGGGTGCCAGGGGGATATGCCGCGCATTGCGTATAAACACAGGTCCGCTCCGGTACCCTGCAAGTTCTTTTGGCTCGATGATGCCTGCAGCAACACTGGGGGCGAAGAGTTCAGCATACCACCTATGATGGGCTTTCCGGCAGATTTCTCCGGGATTTTTTCCTTCGAGGATCGGGATAAGATCGCTGCGCACTGCCTTGAACGCCTGCTGGTAACCTTTTGCAGCCATGGCATTGCGATCCTCTTGATCATGCACATCCCGCTCAGGGTTCCAACCAACCCTTGCTATGCGTTCTATCAAGTCCTCCGTCACCTTATACCCCTCTATTGAGAGCGAATGATAGGCATCGGCAACGTAACGCTCATCAACGTCCTGCAAGTATTCCTCTTTATCGTCAGGCAATCCTGGAGGTACAGGAAACTCGTCCGTAACATCCGCACGCCATGAACTCCACATTGAAGCAAGCCTTAGGGCATATGGTGAACGCTCACCTACCTTGCCGAGGCTTGGCATAGCAAGAGTAAAAGGATTGGTCTCTCTGACCTTGTGCCCTGCAAGCCTCATAGTCTCAAGCACCCGTTGTGCATCATCATCTCGATGCATAAAACGAAGAGCACCAATGAGCCTCCCGGCGGCACTTACCATATTCTCTCGCTGAAGCAAAACCGTCAGCAGTTCGCCCACATCTCTCATCATGCCCAGGGCAATTTCAACTTCATGCGGATAACGCTGAAAAGCCCGAGGCGGCAGCCGACAAAGTGAATCAGTACGTGTATACACCTGAAGCCCTTTTTTGCAGACCCGTTCCCGGGGAAAGTTTCTGGTATCCTTATAGATGAGCAGTGATGAACCGAAAGGAAGGCTAAGTGTTGACGTTCCTCCCTGAGGTGTTACCACCACCATCTGCTCCGGCACCAGGGTATTGCCTGTATGCAGTTTAAGCGAAGCTTCAGGGTTCAGGCAATAGTTGCTCCCGAAGCGAGATGCAAGATACGCAGCCAGAAACACCCAGTAACTGACATACCATGCCGTTGAATCGCCTGGTTGATCGTTCGGGTTTGCACAGATATACCATCCCTTTATCACCGGCTTGAGGAAACCCGCTTCGACAAGCAAAAGACGATCAGGCTCTTGCAGATCACCCGTTTGCACGACGCCCTGTTGCCGCTCCTGTACATCCTTGAGCACCTTGAGTGCCTGGGCCAGCTTGTGCTGTACTTCAGTCATATCCGAACTGCGTCCGTTTACCTTGCAAGATAACTTTACTTTAGCAATGTAAGATAACTTTGCTATAGCCTGCAATTGCCTCAGAGCCAGCTGGTATGTCAGTGCCTATGGTACCTGAATACAAGAATAACCTGCTCTACCTCCCTAAGAGACTGCACGATACCTTTACTTTAAGCCTGCAAAATACCTTTGTTTTGCTCCATGAGCGGCAGCATCCGCATAGGCAGCACGGCTATGCTTCAGCAAAGAAGCAAAAAACTACCTATATTACTCCACTACCAGCGGTAGATGGTACTCCCCTGGGAACTCCCCTGCCAACAGGCGCTGTGCCTGTTACGGCATTCCACAAGAACACTGCCATTATGCCAAGAGATATCATATCGCGATCACGATTCGAGGCGGTCATCGAGCTGATAGATGGCGCCTACTCCCCGAACACGGTTCGGGCCTACTATGCCGACATGAAAGAGTTCATCGAGTACTGCGAGGAACTTGCTCTCAGGGCGTTGCCGGCCGAGCCTGACACGGTAGCGGCATTCCTTGAAAGCCGTATCGAACGCAATCTTTCGAGCTCATTTATCAAGCGCAAGTACAGCACGATCAGCATTATCCACCAGCTTGCCGATCTGCCCGACCCGACACGTGCCGGACGGGTACGCATTGCCATGCTCAGGGTCTACCGGCAACTTGGGCGCCATTTTAACCAGGCGTATGGTATTACCCGTCCCATGCTCGACAAGATGCTCGCAGTCACCGATGATGACCTGCGAGGTGCACGTGACCGGGCACTGTTGCTCATTGGGTACGACAGCATGCGACGACGCCAGGAACTCACGAGCCTCAGGTTCGAGGATATCGAGTATCACGAAGATCGCTCGGTTGTGCTCTTGCGCAAAAGCAAGACCGACCAGTACGGTACCGGGCACTGGATACACCTCGGAGAAGAAGCCACCTGGGCTATGAAGGAGTGGTTCGCTTACAGCTGAGGCAGGCTATGATGAAGAGATCGTTGACCAGGTGAGCAGCAATTCATTGCGAGTAGGGGCTGCCCAGGACTTGCTCAACAACGGCTACACGCTTGTCCAGATCATGCAGAAGGCTGGCTGGACGAAAACCGATACCGTGATGCGCTATATCGAACGAACCCGGCCGCCGGGGCTGATCTGCGAAGACGGTGAAGAGCTGTCTGACTGAGGCAGCTCTTCCATGTTACGCCGCATCGTGCAGCTGCAGCTCCACTTCATCAGGTTTATCCTCTTTCTTGATGTAGATGCGATACAGGCTGTAGATACTTGCCAGCTTGTAGGATGCCACGAAATAGATGGTAAAGCCGGTAACGAACAGTGCGAACATCTGTACGTCGGAAAACCCCAGCATGGTAGCGGCTACCCCGAGCCCTCCCGTTACAGCACTGGCAAGCACGATAAGCCTGGCTGCCGTGGGATGACTGATGCCGAGCCGCATCAGCATATGATGAAGATGAGTTTTGTCGGGGTGGAACGGGCTGTGGCCTCTCTGAACGCGCTTGACCATAACGGTTATGGTATCGGTAACAGGAAGCGCAAGAACCAGCAAGGCTGCCGAAGGCGATATGCTGGTACCGGGGCCCTGGGTGAGTTCAAGCGAGACATAACCCAGCACAAAACCGAGCATCATGCTGCCTGCATCGCCCATAAAGAGCTTTGACGGGTGCCAGTTGAAGCGGAGAAAGGCGATGAGGGCGCCGGTAAAGGTGAGCGTGATAACGAGGAGTGCACTGTTACCGCCTATAAAAGAGAGCGCGGCAAATGCAATAAAGGCCATAAGACTTGTGCCACCGGCAAGACCGTCGAGACCATCGAGCATATTGACAGCATTGATAACGCCAATGATGCAGAAAATGGTCACGGGAAGGGCCAGCCAGCCTGTTGTGAGTTCACCGAAGCCCAGAAGGTTACCAAAACTGGTGAGCCCTGTCCCGCAGCAGACATAGAGCAGGAGGACTGCCCCAGCCTGTATCAGGAAGCGAACCTTGAAATGTACATCGAATCGGTCGTCTGCGGCACCCATGAGCACGATGGCCGAGGTAGCAAGAAGAAATCCGTAGGTGTTGATACCGGGAAGAAAGAGGAGAAGCGTCAAGACGATGCCAAGAGCCATCCCGATGCCGCCAACAAGTGGCTTGGGGTGGTTATGGATTTTGCGCGGATCGTGCGGGTGGTCAATAAGACCGAGACGCTCTGCCCGTCGACCGAGTAAGGGAATAACCATACTGGTTAGGGCAAGTGCTACCAATGGCGCACTTATAAGCTGAAATAACATAGTGGTAGTCAAATGAGGTTGACTGTAGATCCCTACCGGACAGCAAGAACAGAGCTGCTGCCCGGTGAGGGTAGAGGGGTTTTATTCGTCAGACTCTGACTCTGAAGCTGGAGCTTCACCTTCTGATTGAGCTGCGGGTTCAGCTTCAGAGGATGCAGGTGCTTCTGGGGCCTCTGGGGCCTCTGGGGCAGCCGGGGCTTCTGGGGCCTCTGGTGCTGCAGGAGCAGCAGGTGCTTCTGGCGCAGCCGGTGCTTCAGGTGCTGCCGGTGCTGCCGGTGCCGCCGGAGCCACCGGAGCTGCCGGTGCCGCCGGAGCTGCCGGTGCCGCCGGAGCTGCCGGTGCCGCCGGAGCTGCCGGTGCAACCGGAGTGGTCGGTGTTACTGGTGCAACTGGCGGCTGCACTACCGAGGAGACAATACTGGATATAGTTTCGACCACTGGTGCCTGGGCACTCACATCAGAGAGGTTATTGGCAGCATAGAGGTTGTCGCCAGCAAGGGTTGCTGCCGCAACCAGGGTGGCCATCTTGAGAGTGTTCTGCTTCATGATAGGGGGACTGGTTGAAGATTAAAGTTTGAATCCGGTACCTACACCGAATATGAAGCGTACCTGGTCACCGGAGTTATCAGTAAGATCGGCAAGCCCCAGCGAAACACCCAAGGGTACGTTGCTGACAAAGAAGGTTTTCGATATACCTGCATTGAGGTTTATACCGTTCCAGTCGAGGATTGCGTTGAACTCGTTGAACAGCTCATACGAAATATTACCGAAGACATAGGTCCCGTAGCGGCTTTTGCCGGCCTCTACATCGGCGTCACTTTTCTGTCCGTAACGATTTGTTCCTGCACCTATGCTATAGTGGAGCTTTGAAGCACCATTGCCGTTCTCATAGTCTTCACCCTGCAGTACCTGGCTGAACACGATGTAGTGGCTGCTTTCAGAGTCACCACCTTCGGTGAGCATGATATTTTCAACACCGACAGCGACACCACAGCCGCAATCCAGCTGCCTGTGAAGATGCAGGCTCATGGAATACTCTTCCCACTCGGTGAGGTCAATCGATACGAATGTTACCTGCAAACCAAGGGAGTTGTAGGGATTTCCGAGTCCAATACCCAATGCCGCAGCGCCATCAGTGTTATCACTGTAGGGGGCTGGGCTGGTTCCACCTGCACCGAAAAAGACGGTATTGCCCCAGGCTCCTGCAGCTGTAGGAGTTGTCAGGGACTTGCCATGCATGTTAGGGATAAGGGTCTGAACCGGTATAGCCGCTGCATCATCTGATGCCGAGGCTTGTACTGGACCCATTGCACTACATGCAAGAGCTACGAGAAAACCAGCTAGCTTTTTCTTCATAAGTCTGGGGGTTCAGGGGTTATCAGGTTGTTGGGGTATCGAGATATTTGGAGTATGCTTCTCTGCTGTAGTAACCTTTATAGCTGTACCGGCCATAGTAGCGACCGTACTTGTAATTGTACCGATCCTGCTCGGAAGGGCCGATGATAGCCACACCCAGTATATTCTTGCGAATATGCTCGAGCTTCTGCACGTCGCGTAACAGGTGCTTGTTGGTGTAGCCCATGCGAGCAACAATGAGAATACCGTCTACGAATTTCGAGAGCACCGTCGCATCGGAAAGCATCAGCAGCGGTGGTGTATCGAGCAGTACGACATCCCATTCAGCTTCGAGTTGCTTGAGCAGTTCTTTCATTTTTTGGGAACCCAGGAGCTCGTTCGGGTTCGGAGTCTTGGTACCGGCAGGTATCAGAAATAGATTTTCATGCATGGCTGGCCTGATGATCTGGCTGATGTCCTTCACCTGTCCGGCAAGATAGTCACTCAGTCCCGGAGCCTTGTCGGCGTTCAGCAAACGATGAATGCTCGGGCGACGGAGGTCACAGTCAATCACCAGTGCACGCTTTCCAGACAGGGCAAAAGCCAGGGCCAGGTTTCCGGCAACCGTGGACTTTCCTTCGCTCATCTCCGTACCGCTCACCATGATTGTCTTGAGAGTGGTGTCGGCCCTGGAGAAAGAAATATTGGTACGCAAATCACGGAACGACTCGGAAAAGCCGGCATCGAGGCTATTGTTCATCAGCAGCGGTTCTTCACGCATTGCCTGGGCCTTTTCCGCCATGCGCTCATGCTGTTTTTTAGGCGAGAGGGTAACAAGCAGTTTCTGCCAGACACCGTTAAGCCGTGTTCTATCACGAGCTGCTGATCGCTTTCTGAAAGAGCCCTTCCCTTTTTTATCCACAAAGGGAATGAAGGCGAGAGGTACATAGCCGTGGTCTTCGAGAAAGGCATTATCCTTCAGCGCGTTATCGAGCATTTCACGGATAAAGACCAATGCGCCACCAAGCCCAAGACCGAGGATAAGACCAATGAGCAGGTTTTTCTTCAGGCTGGGAGCAACAGGGGAAAGAGACGGAAACGCTGCACCAACGATCACCACCTTTCCTGCTTCGGAAGCAATTTTTATACGTGACTCCTCAAGCTTTTCACGAAGAAACCTGTAGGTGTTGTTGAGCACTTCACGATCACGCTGCAGGCGTGCATAATTCAGCTGCTTCTGGGGGAGATTGTTGAGCTGTGACTCGTAATAGTTTTTAGACTTGAGATACTCGTCAGCAATGTAGTTGAGCTCAGCGAGACGAACATCAGTCTGCAACTGCTCAGAAATCAGATCGAACTGGTACTGGCGAGCCTTGCTCATGAAAGCAAGTTCACCTGCGATGATATTGCCTGTCGCCTCTTCAAGCCTCCTTCGCAGCAGATCAAGCTGCTGCTGACGAACGGTATAGGCTTCCGTTCCGCCCTGCCCTTCACGCTCCATGGCGATCAGGGCTTTTTCCTCCTCCATGATACGCCTCTTGAGCTCACGTGACTGGCGATCGACATTCCGGGCTATCTGCGCACTGATTTCACGCTCTTCCTGGGAGAGCTTCTGTACCAGGAAGTCCTGGCGGTTCTTGAGGATATTGTACTCTGCACGGGCATCGTTGTAACGAGACTCTGCCTCTACAAGCTTATCGAGCAGGTTCTGGGCATTACCAGTCAGTTCATAGATGTTCTCCTGCTTCATGTAGCCCGACAGCTTTGCCTCAACGCCTGCAATCTCCTTCTCCTGTACGGCAAGCTGCTCGCTCACGAAATCCTTGACCATCATCGCCTGGTCTGCGTTCCACTCAATATCCTTCTGCATGTATGCCTGGCAGATGGCATTGGTCAGCAAGGCAGCCTCGTCTGCGAAGGGGCTCGACACTGAGACCTGCAGGATATCGGTATCACGGGTATTCGAAACCGATACACGATTCTGCAGACGCGAGGCATACGAGCGCATCAGCACATCGAACGGAACCGGTCCCTTCTCTTTCTCGGGCAGGATACTGAACCCGTCAAGGAATCCGAACAGGTTGCCTACCGGCGATACGTAGGCTCTTTCACCAAAGAGCTCCAGAGAATCACGTGTGGCATCAGCGTACAGGGTACGAACCACATCTTCGGCCAGGGGGAATGACTTGATGAGCTCGATATCGTTCTGGAGCTGAAACCCGGTCATCGACTCGAACGGGTTGATCAGCTCTGCAGGGCTGGACTTCGACTCCTTGATCAGCACCAGCGAAGTGGAACGATATTCAGGGGTGGCGCTGAAATGGTAGAAAAGCACCAGCACCAGCACAACGGCGGTGACTGCACCAATAATGAGACGACTGTGCCAAAGCGTAAACAGTAGCTCTTTAATATCTATTTCCTGCTCAAACTGGTCCTGTTGTTGCGTCATCCGTAGGGGTAATACTAAGTGTAGGTGTAACTATTCTGAGAAAGGTATGTATTTAGCGATTATCTGCCTGCTGCCACTGCAAGCGTAGCAACCGAGAGCGCAAGCCCGATAATGCGGAACGCAAGGTTGGAATCGAGGCCCTTGTCTTCAGGGATCACCAGGGTATCACTCGGCTTGAGCTCGACAAACTGTGAACGGTCACCGGTTTCAAAGTAGTTTTCCAGGTCAATCTCGTAGGTCTGTTTCCCATTCTCATCGGGCTTGTAGCGAAGAAGCCTGACCTTTTCGAGATTGGCGTCATCCTTCGGGCCACCTACCAGTGAAAGCAGGGTTGAGATATCGGCATCCTGCCGGACTATCTGCTGGCCTGGTTTGTAGACCTCACCGAGCACATTGACGTACATGAGAATGTTACCCATGCTGTCGGTGAAGTAGGTGTCGATCTGGGCGCCATAGGCAGGCAGAGCTGCTGCAGGCTGGTTATACCTTGAAGAAGGAGAAGAGTAGATTGAGGAACCGAACCCTTCGGCAGCGATGGCTGGTGCGGCAAGCAGCGAGGTTCCCAACTGCAGACCAATAAGAGCGGATGCGATGAGTTTTGACGTCTTCTTCATGGATACAATGGAATTAAGGTAGGTTTTCTCACGGCTTCGCCACTTTCAGTCCCAGAGACCAAAAGTGTCGCCCAGTTTCAAGAGCACCTTAGTATAGTAAAAACAACTACAATACACTAACCAGCCACAAAAAAACTCACTTAACTATTACTGTCAAATGAGCAACCAGGCTCTAATTTACAATTCTGTAATCGTTAACAAAACCTAAATACCGTTTTTTTTACATCATCATATACGTTTCAATTTTCACCACACGGTACGTCAGATAATAGAATATGTTAGCTCTGAAGAAAGAGAGGGGGGAATGCAAAAAGCCACTCATTGCTGAGCGGCTTTTTGTTCTGGTGGTGGGGACAGGACTTGAACCTGCAACCTTCGGGTTATGAGCCCGACGAGCTACCAATTGCTCCACCCCACGATGTTGGACTTCGTTTGTTTGAAGTGCTTACAATGTACGACTTCTCTGCAAATCTGCAAGCGCTTTTTTTACTTTTTTTCATTTTTCTGCAAAAAGATGGAAAAAAGCGCCTGCATGCGGGTTTTTCCGGGCTTTTCAGCGTGCCTGCTGGCCGCTGATGTTTGCGCCTGGAGCTTCAACCACGTGGAGCTTTCCTTCCGGGTCCTCCACGGCAAGCACCATGCCCTGGGAGAGTTCTCCACGGATCTTGCGCTCAGCAAGGTTGGCGACCATGACCACCTGCTTGCCTACCAGCTCTTCGGGCTGGTAGGACTGGGCGATACCTGCCAGGACCTGGCGGGTCTCGGGGCCGAGGCGGAGCTGAAGCTTGAGCAGCTTGTCGGCTTTCTTGACCTTTTCAGCAGCTTCCACGGTTGCGACGCGGAGATCAACCTTGAGGAAGTCATCAAAGCTGATCTCAGGGGCAAACGGAGGGATGGCAGCGGGAGCCTCTGCGGCCTCCTTCTCCTGCATTGCCTTGAGCAGGGCTTCGATCTTTTCCATTTCGGGGGCGATATCGGCCTCGAGAATTTTCTGGAAGAGGACTTCCGAGCTGCCCTTGAGCGTGTGGCCCTCTCGAAGGATCGGGGTTTTGGCCTCGTTCCATGCAGGGAGCTCCTCGAGGTTGAGCATCTCGCGGATTTTTACCGTGGTATGCGGAATGATAGGCTCGAAGAGGACGCTGAGGGTGGCACAGAGGTTAAGCGAGAGGGCCATGGTTCTGCCGGCAGCTGCCTTGTCGTGTTTCATCACCTTCCAGGGCTCACTTTCGGTCAGGAAGCGGTTAGCTGCACGCGCAACCTGCATGGTGAGGGTTGCGGCTTCGCGGAAGTGAAACCCTTCGTAGGCGGCCTCGATAGCCGTGAACGCCTGGTGCCAGTCGATACCGAGACTCCCCCACTCCTCTTCTGTACACTGGTGCGGCACTACGCCGTCGAACCGGGTGTTGGTGAAGTCGACCGAGCGCTTGATGAAGTTGCCGAGGGTGTCGGCCAGTTCACCGTTAGTGCGGTTCTGGAAGTCCTGCCAGCTGAAGTCGCTATCCTTGTTTTCGGGATAGTTCATGGCAATACTGTAGCGAAGCGTGTCTGCCGGGAAGCGGTCGAGAAACTCACCGAGGTAGACGGCGTAGTTGCGCGACTTGGAGAACTTGCGCCCCTCAAAGTTCATGAACTCGGAAGCGGGGACGTTATCGGCCAGGGTGAAGGTCTCTTCCCCTTCGCCACCGCTGCGCTGTTCGTTCCAGGCCATGAGAAGCGAAGGGAGCATGAGGGTATGAAACACCACGTTGTCTTTGCCGATGAAGTTGATGATTCTGGTGTCGTCCTGCTGCCAGTACTGGCGCCAGAGCTCGGGGTCTTTCTGTGCCATGGCCCACTCCTTGGTGAAGGAGATGTAGCCGAGAACGGCGTCGAACCAGACGTAGAGGACCTTCCCCTCTGCGTCGGGGCTGTCGGCCGGAACTGGAACCCCCCAGGGGAGGTCACGGGTGATGGCTCGGTCCTGCAGTCCCTGGTTGAGCCAGGTGCGGGTGTAGTTCTGCACGTTGGGGCGCCAGTCGTTCTTATGCTGCTCAACATAGGCTTCAAGCTTTTCCTGGAAGCGGCCGAGCGGAAAGTACCAGTGCAGGGTTTTGCGGAGCACCGGTTCGGCATCGGAGAGCTTGCTTTTCGGGTTTTTCAGCTCACGCGGGCTGAGATGGGTGCCGCACTGCTCGCACTGGTCACCGTTGGCCTCCTCGTTGCCGCAGATGGGGCAGGTTCCGGTCACGTAGCGGTCGGAGAGGAAGCGTTCTGCCTTGGGGTCGTAGAACTGCTCCTCCTCTTTCTGCTTGAAGATGCCCTTGCTGTCGATTTCACGGAAGAACTCCGTGGCGGTCTTGTGATGGAGCTTTGAGGAGGTGCGGCCATAATAATCAAAGGATATGCCACAGCGCTCAAAGGCGCTTTTGTTCATCCCGTGGTAACGGTCGACAACGGCCTGGGGGGTGATACCTTCCTTGTCGGCAGAGATGGTAATGGGTACGCCGTGCTCGTCGGAACCGCCGATATGGATAACATCGTCACCCCGGAGCCGCTTGAAGCGGACGTAGAGGTCTGCTGGCAGGTAGACGCCTGCCAGGTGACCGAGATGGACGGGACCGTTGGCGTAAGGCAGGGCTGTAGTGACGAGGGTACGTGTATGCTGCATGTGGGTACTGACGTTATTTCTTTTTCTTCACGAAGAGGGCCTTGAACTCATCGAGACCCATGGTTTTCTTGTCGTCGCTTTCGAGAAAGCGAAGGTTGATCTCTTTCTTGCCGAACTCGATGCTCTCTATAATAGCCGTGCCATTGGGGGTGTTGACCTTGCTGCCAACGGGGGGCCACTCTTCTTTTTTCTGGCGCTGCTGGCGGCGGTTCTGCGGTTTGTCGGGCTTCTGGTAGCTGAGGCAGCACTTGGGACGGTTGCACTGGCCGATCATGTTGTGGGCGTTGTCATTATGGTGCTGATTCTGCGGCTCGAACATCTCCTGCTTTTCGCTGAAGGGGTTGGCGTGGATTTTCTGCATCCAGCTGGAGCAGCAGAGGCTGCAGCCACAGGCGCCAAAGCTGTTTGCCCGGCGGGCTTCCTCGCGGGTGGTAATCTGCACCATCTGGATACGGGCGTGGAAGTCGCTAGCTAGGTCGCGCACAAGGGAGCGGAAGTCGATACGGTGCGTGGCTGTGTAAAACACAGTTACCTTCTGCTGGTCGAAGCGAAGATCGATATCGACAAGCTTGAGGGCCAGGTTGTGGCACTCGACTTTCTCCTGGCAGAGCCTGCGGATGTCGGGTTCTCGCTCGAGGGTGGTTTTGCGGATGACCTTGTCTTCATCGGTGGCAAGGCGGATGATCTTGTCGAGCGGTTCCTTACGACGTTCGAGCCCCTTGAGTTTGAACTTCTTGCGGGCAATAAGGCCCGCACTGTACACAACACCGAAGTCCTCGCCGCCATCCGACTCGATGATGACCATGTCACCGATCTGGAGCGGCTCGCCGGTTGCGTTATCGAAGAACTCCTTGCGACAGCATTTCAGCTCTATTTCGTAGAGGTTGGAAGGAGCGGCATCGTCTTCTTCTGGTCCGTAGATCTCTGCTATTTCATTATGGAGCTTTTTTGAAAGCTGCTGGCGTACCCGGGCATAGTGCCCCAATGTACAGCTGCATATAACATTACTCATCAGATCACTGATTTTAGTTCTGCGTACATCTATTTCATACTCCCTTGGCGCTCTGTCTCCCCATCCGCTCAACTCTCCGGTTGATCGAGGGAGTGCCTTCGAGCAGGGTCTGAAAGCGGTGGAGGTTGCGCTGCATCACCTCGTCTTTAACGAAATCGAGGTGCCGGGCTGTTGTGCTCTCCATTGCCGCTGTCAGCTCTTTTTTCGACATGCTCTTCTCTCCGCTCCGGTGGAGTTCCGGCTCCCCGAACGAGAGCAGGAGCTCGGGTTTCTGCTCCTCAAGATATTCAATACGGCTGACAACTGAAACCGTTGAGAGTGCCTCTTTTTTGCGGAGTGTCCGCTCGATGATGGCTGCCGTGCCCTGGTAGAAGCCGAGAGGGCGATGGTCGACATGCTCGATACGCCCCTGCGGAAAGAGCCAGAGTGCCTGCTGGCGTCCATTCTGCGGGGTGTGCGACAGGATATCGGCTGCGTAGTTGACGCTCTCCATGGCGCTTCTCGGGTTCTGGCGGTCGATGGAGAAGGCGCCGAGACGGGTGAAGAAGCGATGCTTCTGCAGCTCAGGCTCGCCGATAATGATGTGCAGGTTCTGGGTGTTGTGAAAAAGCTCTTCGGTGCAGAGCTGCGACCAGAAGCCGTCCCACCAGTAGGCGTGGTTGCCGTAGAAGATCACGGGATGGCGGCGGTTCATGGCACGAAGCTCCGGGGGCATGGCCACCCGGAGTGTAGTAAAGTGCCGTCTGAACAACCGCCTTGAGTACCAGGCGAACCACAAGGTGGTGAGCCTGCTGCGGCGGACACGGAGCATGGGATCAGCTGAAAGCGTTCTTGATGCGCTCGACAGCAACCTTGAGCTCGTCGATGGACGCAGCGTAGGAGAGGCGCAGGTTCTCGGGGGAACCGAATGCATCGCCCGGCACGGTGGCTACGTTGTGCTCGAGGAGCAGGTATTCGGCTACATCGGCCGAGGTGTTCATCACTTTGCCGCCAAAGGTCTTGCCCAGCACGCCTTTGACCGAGGGGAAGATGTAGAAGGCGCCTTCGGGAAGGGCTGCCTCGATACCAGGGATCTCGTTGAGTGCCTTGTGCATATAGTCGCGACGCTTCTGGAACTCGAGCCGGCGCTCTTCAACCACGGACTGGTCGCCATTGAGGGCGGCTACCGCTGCTTTCTGGGCAATGGAGTTCGGGTTGGAGGTGGTCTGCGACTGGATCTTGTCGCATGCCTTGATGAGCCACTCGGGACCGGCAAGGTAGCCTATGCGCCAGCCGGTCATGCTGTAGGCCTTGGAGACACCGTTGCTGACAATCACCCAGTCGCGCATGCTGTCAACCATGCCGGGAGAGAAGGGTTCGCACCCGTAGGTAATGCGGTCGTACATCTCGTCGGAGATGACGAAGATCCCCTTGCCTTCAAGCACCTGCATGAGGGCGCGTACTTCCTTTTCGCTGTAGACGGCGCCGGAGGGGTTGGAGGGTGAGTTGAGGATGAGCGCCTTGGTGTTCGGCGTGATGGCTGCTTCGAGCTGTTCCGGGGTCATCTTGTAGCCGGTCTCGCCGGTGCAGGTAACGGTGACCGGGGTGCCGTCTGCGAGGCGGACCATTTCCGGGAAACTGACCCAGTAGGGAGCGGGAATGATGACTTCGTCACCCTCTTCGACCAGGGCGAGGATGGCGTTGATGAGGGTCTGCTTGCCGCCGTTGCTGACAATGATCTCCGAGGCATCGTAGCAGAGGCCGTTTTCACGGCTGAGCTTTGCCTGGATAGCGGACTTGAGCTCGGGAATGCCGGAGTTCTGGGTGTAGCGGGTGAAGCCTGCCTTGATGGCAGCTATACCTGCTTCGTTGACGAAATCGGGTGTCGGAAAGTCGGGTTCGCCGGCTGAAAGGCTTACCACGTCCTTACCTTCGGCTTTCATTTTCTTGGCAAGGCCGGTGATACGCATGGTCTGCGACTCCTCCATGGAGAGGACGCGCTTGGTCAGGTACTGGTCCGGGTTCTGTATGGCACTCATGATTGGGTGTCGGTTAGTGGTTGATTTGGTTCAGGTCTGCTGTTTCTTGTCGTTGTATTTCTGGAGCAGCTTCTTGAGAACGCATGGGTGCACGAAGTTCTGCACATCACCGCCAAGCATGGCAACTTCGCGGATAATGGAGGAGGCTACGTAGGTGTACTTGACGTTCGGCATGAGGAACACGGTGGTGACCTCGGGGTTGAGATGGCGGTTGAGGAGCGACATCTGGAACTCGTACTCGAAGTCCTTGACCTGTCGAACGCCGCGTATAATGGCGTGGGCTCCTACTTCCCGGGCGTAATCTGCCAGGAGGCCGTCGTGCAGCACCTCGACCGATGCGTTCTTGTGCCCCCTTATGACCTCTTCTATCATCTCCTTTCGTTCCTCGAGCGTGAAAAGCGTGTTTTTCTGGCTGTTCTCTGCTATCACAACCGTGACAGTATCGAAAATGTTCACGGCGCGTTCGAACACGTCGAGATGGCCGTTGGTGAAGGGGTCGAACGTACCGGGGTAGATCGCTTTCTGTTTACTCATGAGAGGTCTTCTGTTGGAGTGAAGAAGGTAACCACGGTGTTGCCGTACTCTTTATGAAATGCGTACTCGGGAAGTTCGGTGAAGCTGTGGTGGGCGTCGTGCTCAATAAGGAGCCAGCCACCCGCTGCAACCAGGGGCTTGTGGAAAATAAGGGCGATGAGGCCCTCGTAATCCGGCCAGCTGTAAGGCGGATCGCAGAAGACGATGTCGTAGGTGGTGTGCTCCGGGGCAAGGGCGATGAACCTTGTTACATCCTGGCGGACAATGCGGACTTCGCGCTGCAGGCCGAGCTTGTCTGCCGTGGCCTTGATGGAATTGAGAGAGCGGCGGTCCTGGTCAACAAAGGTGACGTCGCGGGCACCGAGGCTGAGGGCTTCGAACCCGAGGTTGCCGAACCCGGCAAAGAGGTCGAGCACGAGGCTCTCGTCGATATCGATGCGGGAGAGCAGGGTGTCGAAAAGGGATTTCTTCACCCTGCCTGTGCAGGGGCGTATTGAGCTGGTGTCAGCTCTCAGGAGCTTCTGCCCCTTGTATAACCCTCGCTGTATCTGCACAAAACGTCCCTGTACGTATGATTAATAGTCGCCGAACGAGGTCTCGCCAAGAATCTCGAGGGCTTTCTGGCAGTCGTCCTTTGATGGGGGTTTGCCATGCCAGTTGCTTTTGTCTTCCATAACACCTTCGCAGAAGGGTACGCCTTTACCCATAACCGTAACGGCGAGCAGCACTGCCGGCCTGGAGGGGTTGGGGCGGTTGCGGATCTGTTCTATGGTGTCGAGAATGGCTGGAATGTCGTGCCCGTCGCAGGAGTAGACCTCCCAACCGAAGGCGCGCCACTTGTCGGCAAATGGTTCGATGCACATCACGTCGCATACTTCACCATCGATCTGGAGGCTGTTGTAGTCAACTATGCCGATCAGGTTGCCGAGCTTGTAGTGTGCTGCGCTCTGGGCTGCTTCCCAGATCTGGCCTTCCTGGCACTCACCGTCGCCCATGAGGCAGAAGACCTCCTTGTCGCTCTTGTCGAGACGCTTGCCGAGGGCTGCGCCTACAGCGGCGGACAGGCCCTGGCCGAGGGAGCCTGAAGCGATACGGATACCCGGTAAGCGTGCATCGGAAGCGGGATGGCCCTGGAGGTAGCTGTCGATCTTGCGGAGCGTGCCGAGTTCGCTTGTCGGGAAGTGGCCGCTACGGGCAAGAACGCTGTACCAGACAGGTACGATATGACCGTTGGAAAGGAACACCATGTCCTGGTCGTCATGCTCCCAGAAAGCGTGAGGGTCGTGACGGAGGATGTTGAAGTAGAGTGCGGTAAACACGTCGGCCATGCCGAGTGAGCCACCGGTGTGGCCGCTGGCTGCTTCGGCAAGCATGCGGACGATATCGCGACGCACCTGGCGCGCCATGTCGTTGAGTTCCTCTACGGTTGTGAGCTGGAGGCGCTCCCCTTTGCGCTCTGCCGGGTAGGGTTTAAGATTTTTTGCCATGTCTGGTATGGTACTGAAGGCTTCAACCCTGGTAGAGAGCATCGGCCCAAATTTTTGTAAACAACAAAGGGTAAAGGTACGGGGAGCCAGCAAAAAAAACAACCCTGATTTTAGGGGACGTTGTTCCGTACCCACAGTTGCTCACCCGGAAACCACTCCTTTTATAAGAGTGGAAAAAGCAGTGGGACTGTGCGGGGAGGAAAGCGAAGGGAAACAGGGCCTTTAGGGGTATCGGAACCCAGTATTCCAAAATCAGTAAGTGAACGAAGGTTTTTTCTGGCGCTACGCTCTTTCATTCCCATGATTACAGGACATTCTCCCCGTGGTATTTCTCCGCGGACGAGGAGCGCATCGATAAGCCTGAACGATTCCTCACCCCATGCCTGATCAGCGCAGAGACGCTTGAGCCTCTCACGAAGAGTATCAAGTTCAAACAAATGCTCCATGAAAAGTACCTGGTCGAGACACACGTTCAGAAACCATGCTATAAAATCCTCCAGTGCATGCAATGAAAGATTGCCCCGACCATCCAGATCGCCTTGTATCGGCATATCAGCATGATCCATCATCCGTTTATATTCACCCCTGTCCCCAACACCTCTGGCAAGGCCTCTGGACACTGACCATAATCCATGGGCTCCGATTCCTGCCTGTAATGCCATAGCATGACTCATCAAGCGGCTGACACGACCGTTCCCGTCAAGAAAAGGATGAATATAGTTGAAACGATGATGCGCTGCGGCCAAGGCAGCCAGCTGCATACCTTTACCTAAATGCGACAATGCATAACGTGACTCAAAGTATTCCATAAACCCCGAAACACTACTACTTACCGGTGGCTGATGACGCCCTACCACAACCTGCTCTCTAGCGTCGGCTCGATAGCATCCGGGTTGCACAAACAGTACACCTGTTCCTGCAGCTTCGAGACGTCGCATATCTTCAGGTAAATATGCATAAAAGCGCTTGTGGATAAAGCGCAAAAAATTTCCGGATGCAGGTTCAGGTAAGGCTCCCTTGGCATGCAGGTGATCTATTTCCTTTTGTACATTGATATGGGCTACTGCCTCTATCTGCAAACTGCGAATTTCTTTTTTTTCATCATGCTGATCATGCAATGCAGCTTCAATATCAGTGAGGCGTGTATTGTGTCCTTCGATCAGGTTTGAATAATAGCAGTTCATGACCCTTACAATATCGGCCAGGCTCCGTGAGGTTGCTGGATGCAAGCGAGCGCCAAGTCGCTGAGCTGCTGTCGACAATGAGGCAATAACATCGACAACGTCTGGATTCAGTTTTTCAGGAAGACAGGGGTCTATTCTGGCGGGTATATCAACGTCCATATCTTTTGCCGATCTATTATCAATCTATTTTTAATAAATGTAATGCATTACATCAAAAACGCCCTCTTTTTTGCCGATCTTTTTGCCGATCATGGGAGGAGGAAGTAGGGGACGTTGTTCCGTACCCACAGTTGCTCATGCTATCGACGAGGATGATCGGGATGCTCTGTGGTGGGTCGGCGAGGTGTGTTCGGGAGGAACTGTGGCTACGGAACAACGTCCCCTCTTTTTTTTCGCCACAGGAGGTAGGAGATGATGAGAACGAGGATGATGGTGAGGGGGATGGTGTAGGCGGTGAGGAGGGAGCCTACTTGCTGCCAGTTTTCACCGAGGAGGTAGCCGGCCCAGAGGAGGAGGATGTACCAGGCAACGGAGCTTATGAAGGCGAGGATGGTGACGGGAAGTACTTTGAGGTGCATAAAGCCTGCCATGATGGAGATGACGGCGCGGCTGCCGAAGAGGAACCGGTTGACAAGAACGGCGAGGTAGCCGTGGGTGCTGAACCGTTCACGGGCTGATTCCATCTCTGATGGTGGAAAGAGCTTGTGTGCCATGCGTGCGAACCAGCCGGTTACGGGGGCTTGTGCGCTGTTGTAGATTTTGAGCCCTGCGGTTCGGCTGAGGAGGAAGAGGACGAGGAAGCCGAGGGTTGAAGCTACCGAGCAGATAAGTACCGAGAGGATGAAGGAGAGCCCGGAGGTTTGTGGGATGAGGTAGCCGATGAAGGCAACGGGAAGGTCGCCGGGAATAGGAGGAAAAACGTTTTCGGTAAAGGCAATGAGGAAGAGGAAAAGGTAGACCGCCGATGGTTCGGCGGCCTTGAGGTATTCGATGATTGCTTCAAGCATGGGAGCCTCAGAGGTCGAGCACGCGGTGTTCAACTTCGGTGTAGGCTTCTTCTACGTCGCCGAGGTCGAAGCGGAAGCGGTCTTTGTCCATCTTTTCGCCGGTTTCGCTGTCCCAGAAGCGGCAGGTATCGGGGCTGATTTCGTCACCGAGAAGCACTTCTCCGTTGTGGCGGCCGAACTCGAGCTTGAAGTCGACGAGGGTGAGCTTGCGGTCGGCAAAGAATTTCCTGAGCAGCTGGTTGATCTTGGCAGCCTCAGCCTTGAGAGTGGCGATCTCTTCCTCGGTGGCGAGGTTGAGGGCGAGGGCGTGGCTGTCGTTCATGAGAGGATCATCGAGGTCATCATCCTTGAGGTAGAGCTCGATGATGGGCTCCTGGAGTACGGTGCCTTCCTCGAAGCCGTAGCGGCGAACGAGTGATCCGGCAGCAACGTTGCGGGTGACCACTTCAACCATGATAATCTCGAGCTTTTTGCAGAGCATCTCACGGTCGCTGAGTTTTTCGACAAGGTGGGTCTGGACGCCGTTTTCCTGCAGGTAGGTAAAGAGCTTGCAGGAGATGGCGTTGTTGACAACACCCTTGTTACGGATGGAGCCTTTCTTCTTGTTGTTGAAGGCGGTGGCATCATCCTTGAATTCCTGTATGACGAGGTCGGGGTTGTCGGTAAGAAATACCTTCTTCGCCTTCCCTTCGTGGAGAAGTTCTTTTTTGGTAGTCATTGCTCTATGAACTTGATGTTGTGTGTAATTGGGTTGTTACTCGCTGGCCTGCTGGTCGGTTGCCTGCTGTACGGCGCCACGCAGTACGATACTGATCTGGTCGTCAGTGAGGCCCTGCTCCTTGAGGAAGTTCATGAAGCGGAACACGCCGAGATCCGAAAGCATTGCCTTGGGCTGGTCTTCTTCCTTGAGTCCGTGCTTCTGGCTATGCTCCTGTGCTGTTGAAATCCAGTTCTGGGCGAACTGTTCAGACTTGCCATCGCCCGTGAAGTAGTCGGTAATAATCACGACAACCTCATCCATGGAGGGATCGGGGTTGTCGCGGAAGATCGACTGCATTTCCTGGGAAATCTTTGCCAGGACGTTGACTGCTTCCCTGTCGAGGGTTTCTTCGAGAATGTCTTTCGCCCTCTCTTTTACGTCGAACTTGTGCGCCATAGTTATACTGCTGGTCTCTGGTAGTGTTGACCCGTTCTGCTTGCATGCATGCGGGCTGGAGCTTGTAACCTTGCGTTGCGGACGTAAGTTACATATCATTCACGTAATGAAAAAATTTTATGCAAGACAAGGGTTCCGGAATTCCAGGGATCAGTCGTAGTGGGTCCACATGCGAAGTACTTTGACCGTTTTCTTCTCCTCGAGTACCTGGTAGACAAGCCGATGCTGGATAGTGATGCGTCGTGAGTACAGCCCTTCCAGGTCTCCTTTCAATGCCTCATATGCAGGTGGATTTTTAAAGGGATCTTTACTGATAACATCAAGTAACTCGAGCGCCCTGGGCTTCAGGTTGGAAGACCCCAGCTTTTTGGCATCTTTCATAGCCTGCCTGGTATACACAATGTCCCACATTACCAGTCAAGTTCCTTTGAGCATGATGCAACATCTTCGTTCATTCCTTCAAGCAAGGAGTCTCTCATGCCGGGAACAGAAAGCAGGAAAAGGGTTTCTTCTATAGCGTTCCAGTCACTTTCCGAGAGGAGAACAGCGTTGCCCTTTTTGCTGGTAATGACAACCGGCTTATGTGACGTTAAAGTCTCTTCTATCAGAGCATAGAGCTTTGCTCTTGCGTCGGTAACAGTTAACAGGCTCATGGGTCATAATGCTATGAGAGGATTCTTGTATACTTACCTCGTATAAACGTACGTATTTCCGTACGCTTTTCAAACACTCTCCAGTTTTTCTTATTTATATGTTTCATGGCTGCTATGCCAAGCCGATACATCGAGCTTTTTTGTAAACCCCCGACCTTTGCCGCATGCCTCCCCTCTTTGTCCGCTCTTTTGCCCTGGCGCTTACCCTGATATCAATGTTCGCTGTGCAGCGTGGAGCCGTTGCTGCGGAGCGGCTCGATGTGATGTGGTGGAATGTGGAGAATTTGTTTGATACAACGGATGACCCCGGGGTGGATGACTGGGAGTTCACGCCTGGCGGGCGGAAGGGGTGGACGGAGAAGAAACTGGAGCTGAAGCTGCTGCGGCTCGGACAGATCGTACGGCTGGCGAAGGAGGAGCTTGGGAACTACCCTGCCCTGCTTGCGTTTGCGGAGGTGGAGAACGAGAGGGTGTTCCGGCAGCTGCTTTCGGGGTTGCCGGAGGGAAACTACGAGGCTGCGTATCACGATTCGCCGGATGGCAGGGGGATCGATATTGCGGTAGCTTATGACCGTTCCCGCCTGGCGCTGGTGGGAACGGCGCACAGGAGTGTGCAGCTCGACGGGCGGCCGACGAGGGATGTGAGTGCCTACGGGTTCGACGTGCAGGGAACGGGAGAAACGCTCTGGCTGGTGGTGAACCACTGGCCGTCACGCTCGATGGGACGGGAGTGGACGGAACCGAGAAGGGTTGCTGCAGCAGAGGTGGCACGGAAACTGGTGGATCACCTTCGCGGGGTGGAATGGGCGCGTGGCAAGCGGGCGAACATTGTGGTGGCGGGTGATTTTAACGATGAGCCCAATGACCGGTCGGTAAAGAAGGTGCTTGGAGCGGATGGCGGCCGCAAGAAGGTGGAGCGCTCGTGCGGTGAACGGCTCTATAACTGCTGGCGTGACCTGGAGGAGAATGAGGATGAGCTGGGGAGCTACAATTACCGTGGAAAGTGGAACCGGCTGGACCAGGTGCTGGTGTCGTGCGGGCTTTTGGATGGCCAGGGGCTGGAGGTTCGTGATAACGGGTTCCGGTGCTTCCAGCCGGGGGTGATGCGTAAAGGCCGGCAAGGGTTGCCATGGGCGACTTATGAGCGCGGGAAGTTCAGGGGCGGCTACTCCGACCATTTCCCGCTGTTGCTGTCGGTAGAAATTCATTGAACAACGTTAAAACAGTGTGAAGAAGGACTGTAGTACATTGCTGGTTGTTGCTGATCGGGGGAATATGTCGTAAGTTGTAGGAAAATCATGGCAATCATGGTTGGTATATGCAACATATACCGCGTTTCCTGCTTTGTAGTAGTTGTTAGTTCGATTCTGTAATCTCTAACGCCTCAAGCATATGGACAACCAACAGTTGATTTTGTACGCAGTCCCTCTTGCCGGTCTTCTCGCCCTTCTCTATGCAATCTACAAGGCTTCGTGGGTGACACGCCAGGATGCGGGAACCGAGGAGATGGCCGTGATTGCAGAACACATTGCTGACGGTGCGGTTGCGTTCCTGCAGCGTGAATACAAGATTCTCATTCTTTTCGTTATCTCTGTAGCTATCCTGCTCGGGTTCGCCAACAGCGGCAGGGCTGATTCCTCCCCTCTTATTGCAGCAAGTTTTATTATCGGCGCTATCTGTTCCGGCCTTGCAGGGTTCTTCGGGATGAAGGTGGCAACCAAGGCAAACGTGCGCACAACGAATGCGGCGCGTACAGGGTTGGCCTCGGCGTTGACGGTTGCGTTTTCAGGCGGCCTGGTGATGGGGTTGTCGGTTGTGGGGCTCGGTGTGCTTGGTTTGTCTGGCCTGTTCCTGTTCTACCAGTCACAGTTCACGGAAATCAACCAGGTGATCAACGTGATTTCCGGCTTTTCGCTTGGCGCTTCGTCCATCGCGCTGTTCGCCCGTGTGGGCGGGGGTATTTATACCAAGGCGGCTGATGTTGGTGCCGACCTTGCTGGCAAGGTGTACGAAGGAATTCCGGAGGATGATCCTCGCAACCCGGCAACGATTGCCGATAACGTGGGTGACAACGTGGGCGATGTTGCCGGTATGGGAGCCGACCTGTTCGAGAGCTACGTGGGATCGATTATCGGGACCATGGTGCTGGGCGCGGCGTTCGTACCGGTGTTTACCGAGATGGGCATTTCTCCCATAGCAGGCGTGGTGCTGCCCCTGGTTCTCGCTGCAGTGGGTATCGTGGTGTCGATCGTGGGGTCGTTCTTCGTTCGCGTGAAGGAGGGCGGTAACCCGCAGGCTGGCCTCAATATGGGTGAGTTCGGGGCGTCGTTCATTATGGCGGTGTTGAGCTATTTTATTATCACCACCATGCTGCCGTCGAGCTGGACGGCTGACGGAACGGTGTATTCGTCACTCAATATCTTCTTTTCCGTGATTACCGGCCTGGTTGCCGGGGTACTGATCGGGCTGATTACGGAGTACTACTGCTCTACCCATAACAAGCCGGTGGAGAATATCGCTTACCAGAGCGTGACCGGTGCGGCCACCAACATTATTGCAGGTCTCGGTACGGGCATGATGTCGACGGGGCTGCCGATCATCGTGCTTTCCGCGGCGATCATCCTGGCGCACTACTTCTCGGGACTCTACGGTATCGCGATTGCGGCGTTCGGCATGCTCTCGGTCACTGGTATCCAGCTTGCCGTTGATGCGTACGGGCCGATTTCCGACAATGCCGGTGGTATTGCCGAGATGGCTGGCCTGCCTGAAGAGGTACGCCAACGGACCGACACGCTCGATGCGGTTGGCAACACGACGGCAGCGATCGGTAAAGGGTTCGCTATCGGCAGTGCTGCCCTGACGGCGCTTGCCCTGTTTGCAGCGTTCCGCCAGCAGGCCGGTGTGGAGAGTATCGATATTTCTGAGCCGGTGATCATGGCGGGGCTTCTGTTGGGCGCGATGCTGCCGTTTGTATTCAGCGCGCTGGCCATGGGTGCGGTTGGGCGTGCTGCGCGCGACATGATTACCGAAGTGGGACGCCAGTTCAAGGAAATCAAGGGGCTTCGTGAAGGCCTGGCCCCTGCCGAGTTTGCACACTGCGTTGATATTTCCACCAAGGCTGCGTTACGGGAGATGATTCTGCCGGGTCTGCTTGGCGTGCTGGTGCCGGTAGTGGTCGGGTTTACGTCGAAGGATATGCTTGGCGGCCTGCTTGCGGGAGTCACCTCGTCTGGCGTGCTGCTGGCTATCTTCCAGTCAAACGCTGGCGGTGCATGGGATAACGCCAAGAAGCGTATCGAGGGTGGCATTGAGTTCGACGGCGTGCTGTACGGCAAAGGGACTGAAGCACACAAGGCTGCTGTTGTTGGCGACACGGTTGGTGATCCGTTCAAGGATACGAGCGGTCCAAGCCTTAACATTCTTATGAAACTCATTGCCGTGGTAGCGCTTGTGATCGCTCCCCTGCTCTGAACTTCTGCATAGCTTTTGCCGGCAAGCCCTCACCCCCCCATTAAGGGTTTGCCGACAATCCCCCGAAGCCCCGGTATATCCCGGGGTTTCGGACTTTTATCAGGATGTGAGGGGATACCTTTCGGGGTGAGCATCGGTTTTTTTATACCTGTTACTGGCAGTGCTTCCAGTTATCGTAATCGTCCCAGATGATAGTGTTCTGTCGGAGGTCGACACCGTTATAGTTGATACTCTGGCCTTGAGTATCTGCAATGCGCACCTGTATCCTGTTGCCTGAAACAACTTCCACATAGGCCGTGACGGTAACTGGCAGGAAAAAGGCTACCCGACCATCCCTGCATACCTTATCACCTGCGTGCTTGAATGCCTGGTATTTTGCAAGCTCCTTGCGATGGGCATCGGCCTTTCGCTGCTGTTCAGCTGCCCTGCGTGCAAGCCGCTCCTGCTCGAGACGTTCATCTTCAGCCTGGAGGTCAGCAATCTTCTGGCGAGCGGCCTCAGCTTCCGCTGCTGTCGGATAGGAGTCAATAAATGTGCGATAAGCGACAATGGTGTTCTGGCGGGCAGCGTCGCTATAAGCATCACGATGAAGCGTCTCGTTGGTGGTAACGCTCATACCAGCCAAGGTAATCAGACCTTCCTCTGACAAGGAAAGATCCACTGCAGGCACCAGCTCGAGATTGAGTACATCTTGCTTGAACGAGGGAGCTTCATGAAGAGGAACTTTATGGCTGAGTTGCTGCAGGAATGAACGCCGGGAGGAACGGACTGTGACAGTAAACTCGCCAGCATCTGCGTTATAGGAGATACTGTCGAAGACGGGATCACCAAACAGAAGATGCCATGCATCTTCGACGGCATCACGTACGAGATACTCGATCGAGGAAGCTGCCATAGCTATCTTGTGAGCGTACAGTAGATTTGCATCTTCGAGTTTCTCGTAGTAAGTCCTGAGCTCTTGCTGGTAAGCAAGTTGTGCAGCCTCTTCTGATTGGCGCAGCTCTTTGACAGCAGCCGCCTTTCGCTCCTCGAACTGTGGCGTAGTCTCAAACTCACCTTTGACAAGCACAGGCATTGCTGGCGGCTCCGGTTCAGCAGGTTTGAAGGGGAGGTTTCGGGAAAAAGTTGTGCGAGCTCGCAGCATCCTTGATGCAGTGTGAGCAAGCAGTTCGATATCTGGAAGGGTTGCATGATCGGCTATATAACGATCGAGGAACGTAAATGGCCGTACAGGAAGAGGAATAGCACTGCGAGCCCGTTCGTTATGCCATAAATTGGCATTGATAATGTACGTACTGTAACGGTTCGAAGAAAAAAGACTGAAGGCCTTATCCGGATAGGCACTGCAGTAGTCAGCTACAAAATCAAGATCGGTCGCAAGCTGTTCCTGAAGCTCTAATTCCCCAAAGCGATCTCTATCATCATCAGAATGCCTTACTCCTGCAGCTCCTCTGTCAACCATTCTCCAGCCTGTATGACCTGATATGGAAAGATCCTTCATCATGGCAGTCGCTTCGTCCGAGCTATATTCCTTCATAAGTCGATCTGGAAATGTTGCCCAAAGGAAGCCATTTTTGGGGTCGATCATGAAGCTTTTTCCTCCATCGCGATTACGCCAGGTAAGCGAGCTGATATAAGCGAGCGGGTCTGCCACAGCTTCTGCTATTGTCTGCTGGTTTCGGTGCAGGTTATCCTGTGGCGAAGCTGATGCATGGCCAGCAAACACAAGAAGAAAAGCAACTATAAAAAGCTGCTGAAGTGGCGATCTGGGACCCATCATCATATAATGCTCTAATGGTTACGTAAAAAAAACTAAGGGGAAGAGTAATTTTCGCAAAATATTTATATATAACATAAAATCACAAACAAAAATTAGTTACAGCCCCTATCACGACCTAAACAATACTGCACTCACTATGCATATCAGCTCTCACTGGTTCAGCAGGACACTCCTTCATATGGTAGTCCAGCTTTTGCTTCTGGCATTGCCTTCCCTACACCCAATGCTGTCGGCAGAAAAGGATGCAACGTTGCCTGTACCGGGAATGCGGTGTTGTGGTGGCATTGTAGGCTATATCCTGCAGCCTGGAGATCCTGGTTACGAGAAAGGTATAGTAAAAGGACTGGTCATTGCTGAAGAGGCTATGGATCCGGAAACATTCCAGGGCTATAACTGGAACGACCTGAGCTCCAGCCTGGATGTACGCAACATGTTTCGTGTTGCAGGAGCATCAGCAACAGCGATCGGTACTGGCGCATCAAATACACGACGCCTCCTTCAGGTATATCCTAGCTCACAACGCCCACGATCGGCAGGAGTACTGGCATCGGCATATCGAGGAGGGAACTATACTGACTGGTTCCTTCCGAGCCTCTACGAGCTTATGGCGATCATGGAGAATCGAGCGTTGATCGACCAACTGGACAGTGCAAAGAATCGCTACTGGACTTCTTCTGAATGGGACCGATGGTTTGCCTGGAGTATTTCTTCAGGCACCGGCTTGCCTGCGCTGCACTATAAATGCGAGGGCGGTATCCTTATCAGGCCAGTTCGTATGTTCACCTATCCGGAACAAAACCTCGCCCAAATAAAGGAACTACCCCATAACCCTATTGTAAATCCTAAAACAGCTGATCTGGCGATTGGTGATGAGTTTGGTGGCGGAGTGGTACTCTATATCATGCAGCCGGGAGACAAGGGGTATGTGGAAGGCGAAAAGCATGGTATCATCATTGCAACGGAAGATATCGATACAGGATACAAGCGGTACAATTCTACGAGAACAGATCTGTACCCAATGCTTGAACGCGGGACTCCCAAAAAAGAGACTGATGCGACAGCTTCTGCCATAGGATGGTCAGCCTGGAATACGGACAGGATTCTGAAGGTGTACCCTTCCTCAAGCTATCCTCATACGGCTGCAGCCGTGGCCAGAGGATACCGGGGAGGTGATTTTACGGACTGGTCGATTCCAACACGTGCTGAGATGAGCATTGTAAGGGAACGCACTAAAAACCTGAAAAAATACAAGACACTGGTTAACAAGCTCGGATATGATTGTTGCCGAAGTCACTGGAATTCAACCCAGGGAAAGTACCTCAACAATAAAAGAATGCAGAGAGTCAGACCGGTGCGCTATTTCTAAACACCAACAGCCCGATTCTGCAATACCATGCCCCCCTGTTGCTGAAGGAAGCAGCTGTCTCATATTGTGCGGAATTGTGGGTACGGAACAACGTCCCCTATTTTCTTTTGTCGGGAACGTCCGCTATTTTAGGGTGGAATTTGCTGTAACGTAATGGAATAACGCATGAAGTTGATTGTTGGGCTTGGAAATCCGGAGGCGAAGTATGACAATACGAGGCATAACGTGGGGTTCGAGGTGATTGATGAACTCGCAAGGCGGGGTGGGACGGGGTTTACGTCGGGTAAGGGGAAGTTCGTGTATGCGAAAATCGTGCATAAGGGTGAGCCGGTGATTCTGCAGAAGCCGTTGACCTACATGAACTTGTCGGGCAGTGCGGTGGTGGCAGCGATGTATTTCTGGAAGATCGAGCGTGAGGATCTCCTGGTGGTGTGTGATGACCTGAACATTCCCCTGGGCAAGATCAGATTGCGGGCGAAGGGGTCGGCTGGGGGCCAGAACGGGCTGAAGCATATTATCCAGTGCCTGGGCAGGGACGATTTTGCGCGGCTGAGGGTGGGTATTGCACCTGAGCACCCGCTGAGTTCGTATTCGTCGTTCGTGCTCGGGAAGTTTACCGAGAAGGAGCGCCAGGTGGTTGACCCGATGGTAGACAGTGCTTCCTCTGCGGCACTGACGTTTGTTGAGTACGGCATTGAACGCGCAATGAACAGGTTTAACTGATGCTTGCAAATCAGGAACATGCTGTGTACTTTGTAATGCATTTGCACTACAAAACAACTGCACAGTCAGATGAAGTCTAAAACCCTACCGGCAACCCGCGTTACGCCTGAGTTTCGTGATGAGATCATGCAGGCCTTGCATGAGGGAGAGACGCTTTCCTCATTTATGGAAGAATCGCTACGCCTTGGTATCCGTCGCCGTAAGGCCCAGGAGGCATTCATTGCAAAAGGGCTGGCATCAGCTGAGGATGCGCGAGCTACCCAAACGTACCATGCTGCAGAAGATGTCATCTCTATGATGGAACAGAAGCTGCAGGCTGCTAAGGCCAGGAAACCTGCATGAGCTTTGCGGTCAGGTTCACTGATGGGGCGAAAACCGACCTTGACCGCCTCTATACCTTTCTTGTTGAGCACGATATTGCTGCTGCTGAACGAGCTCTCGCTGCAGTACAAAAGGCACTGGTGTTCCTGCAATCGTTTCCATTCAGCTGCCGTAAAGCTTCAAGCGACTCCCTCTTTCTGAGGGAAATGCTGGTTCCTTTCGGAACATCGGGCTATGTACTGCTGTTCGAGATAGACGATGATGCAACGGTGACGGTTCTGGCTCTACGCCATCAACGGGAAGATGACTATTGGTAACGGTGTGGCTGGTTCAGGCTGGCTGGAATGACTGGAGGAAGCGTATGGCTCGCTGGTTGAAGTCGCCTGGCTGGTCGACATTGCAGACGTGGCCGGAGTTGTGGATAACTTCGAGGCGGCTGTTGTGGTGGCGGGTGACGATGTGCTCTACCGTTGGCAGGAACATGTGATCTTCTTCGCCCATGAGGTAGAGGGTGGGAATGCCGGTATCTTTTTCTTCGAAGTACCTGAGGAGCGGTGTCAGCTCGTTGGTGAGGCGGAACCAGCGCATGAACTCTTTCTGGGCAACTTTCTTTGCTTCGTTGACAAAGAGCATGCGGGATTTCTTGTGGCGGGCCCTGGGCATGATGATCCAGGCAAAGAAACTGTAGAGCCACATGTAGGGGACGAACCGCTTGAACATGTTGCCAAGGCTGACAAGCACCTTAGCCCTGATATTGAGACGTATGATGGCGCCTCCCATGATCATGGAACTGACGCGTTCCGGGGCGAGTTCGCTGATCTGGCGGATAAGGATGGTGCCGAGTGAGATGCCGATGAAGTGGGCTTTGTCGATCCTGAGGTGGTCGAGTACCTCGATGATGTCGCGGGTTATGTCTTCGAAGTTGTAGCTGTTGAGCGCCGGCATGGATTTTGACTTGCCGTGGCCGCGCAGGTCGATCATCAGCACGTTGTAGTGCTGGCTGAAGTCCTTGAGCTGCATGTACCATATAGAGGAGCTGCCGCCTGCACCGTGCACGAAGCACACCCATGGTGCGTTGTCGTTGAGTTCGTATGTCCTGTAATGCAGCATCTCAAGTATTCCTTCAGGCTTGTGCCTATTGTTCACGTATGTAAAATCCTTACCAGTTCGAAGAGGGCTATTCCTGCAGATACGGCTACGTTGAGGGAGTGCTTTGTGCCGTACTGGGGGATTTCAAGTACATGGTCGCAGTGCTCAAGCACCGCTCCCTGTATTCCTTCAACTTCGTTGCCCAGAACCAGGCAGAGAGGAAATTCCGCTTTCTCTACACTGGTGTAAGGCCTGCTCCCTTCTGCTATTTCAAGACCGAAAATGGTCATACCCTGCTCTTTCATGCCCTGTATGGCTTGCAGCGGATCTTGCTGGTATTCCCACGCTATGCTCTCTTCAGCTCCCAGCGATGTTTTCTTCACCTGCACCCTGTCCGGGGTGGCGGTATACCCGCTAATCACTATCTTTTCTATACCTGCAGCATCTGCAGTACGGAATATCGACCCCACATTATACATACTCCGTATATTATATAAAAGCAAGGTGACGGGGTGTTTTACCGCAGCTTTATATTCATTAACGCCTCTCCGGCCCATTTCCTCACCCGATAGTTGACGAAAACGGGATTTTCTGCCCTGCATCAGCCTGCAATCTCCCTAAGTTTTTCGAGAAGCAGATTGTTTTCCTGTTCCAGCCCGATATTGAACCGCAGGCAGTTCTGCATGAGCGGATAGCCGGAGACGTTGCGAACAAGAATGCCCTGCTGCATGAGGGAGCTGAACAGGGAGTTTGCATCCTGTACCCTGATGATGAGGAAGTTTGTGTCACTCTCGAAGAGATGGATGTTCTGCATATCCCCGATGGCGGTGCTGAGGCGTGTGCGTTCGCGGAGTATGTAGCTGACAGCCTCCCGGACAAGGTGGTAGTTCTGAAGCACGTGGCGAAGGGTGATTTCTGCCAGGCGGCTCGAGGTGAAGGGAATTTTAGGCTTGGCAATCTCCTGCATGAGGGCAGGGTTGGCTAGGGCGAACCCGATGCGCATGCCGGCAAGGGCGAGCGCCTTGGACATGGTTCGCAGGACGATGAGGTTCGGATAGCGATCGAGCAGGCCTACGGCGCTCTCTTCCCGTGAAAATTCTATATATGCTTCGTCAACAAGTACAACTGCACTGGTTCCCTGGAGTATGGCTTCAACCTCTCCGAGAGAAAGCGAACGACTGGTCGGGTTGTTGGGGGTGGAAAGAACGATAAAGGGAACGTCGTGCTCGTTTGCCTGGCGGATGATGGCTTCGGTATCGAAGGCGAGGTCTTCTTTCATGGGAACCTCTACGATGTTTGCCTGAAGCAAAACGGCAAGCTTGTGGTAGAGGGAGAAGGAAGGTTCGGGTATGAGCACCTTCTGGCCCTTGGAGATCGCGGCAAGGAAGATGGTGTAGAGCATCTCGTTCGAACCGTTGCTCATCATGACATGGGATTCGGGGATGCCGAGGAAGTCTGCGTAGGCTTTCATTCCCCTGAAGGGAAGGATGTCGGGGTAACGGTTCCATGCTTCCCGGCTGAACTCTTTGAGGATTGCTTCCTTGAGGGATGCGGGAAGGTCGAAGGGACTTTCGTTCTGGTTGAGCTTGACCGAGGCCTCCTGGCCGCCTTCTACGCTGTATGGAGAGAGCTCCCTGAGAGCCGGATTGAGTCGTGCAATGAAGGATTCATGCATGGCGTGCGTCGCTACCTTTCGTCTAGTATAGTAATTATAAGGAGTGATAAGATAGGGTTTTTCAGCCATTAGTTGGAACGAATTGTGAATTTTTGAAAAACTGGACAAAAAAGGGTTGACTTCTTCGCTTTTTTTCGTACTTTAAAACAGGACAAAAAATATCTTGTTCGACCACTATCAAGAATTACTACTACAAAGGAGAAAATAGTATGCTACACATCAAAAAAACTCCGGTTGAGCTTCTTGACGATATATATACTATAGCCTACTGGATGACACGCAGTGAATCAGCTTCAAGGGAGTTGGTAAGCAGGACCTATGTGAACGTTGACAATACTTCTTCTGAAACCGAAGTTCTCAAGGCGTTCAGGGAGTGCTATGTGGACAGCTATGGCACTGAAGATACCTGTATGGCAGTAACTGAGGAAGATGAGCTTTCGAGCAGGTCAATGATACAGAACCTGAAGGAAAAAGCTGCAGATATCAAGTTCTCTGTACTTCTTTCGGAGGTGGCAGGATTGCGGCATCGCCAGATTTCAGAAGTGATCGGCAAGCCGGTAGAGACGGTACGCAACTGGCTGTTCTGGGGCAGAAAGCTGTTTGCTCGCGACTGCATGCTCAAGGCTACTGCCTAAAATGCTGACATCGTATTGAGTATGGTGTTACCCATGGCTTACATACACCAGCGCAGAAGGCCGGCTACCAAGGGAAGTCGGCCTTTTGCTTTTTGCCCGGGGGGTACCTATCTTCACTGAAAAAGGATTTCCATATGATTATACTTACTGGCGGAGCAGGGTTCATAGGAAGTGCAATGCTCTGGGAGCTGAACCGGGCCGGGAGAGATGACGTGCTGGTGGTCGATGACCTGGAGTCGGCATCTTCCGGCAAGTGGAAAAACATTTCAGGGCTTCGTTATACCGATATTACGGGCATCGAAGCGTTCTCTTCCCTGCTGGAGTCGAAACGCCTTGGAAAGGTGGAGGCAGTGATCCACATGGGTGCGATCAGTTCTACCACGGAAGAGGATGCCGACCTTCTCTTGAAGCGCAATTTTCATTATTCAAAATCGATATCCCGGTTCTGCATGGAATCTGGCGCACGGCTGGTCTACGCGTCAAGCGCTGCGACGTATGGGGATGGTGCGCTGGGGTACAGTGACGATGAAGAGAACATGCACCGGCTCAGGCCGCTCAACATGTACGGTTACTCGAAGCAGCTGTTCGATATGTGGGCTCGGAGGAACGGGGTGCTGGAAAAGGCTGCAGGCCTGAAGTTCTTCAATGTCTATGGCCCGAACGAGTACCACAAGGAGGATATGACCAGCGTGGTCTACAAGGCGTTCCAGCAGGTGCGAGCAACCGGCAGGGTCAAGCTGTTCAAGTCGCACAGGCCGAACTATGCCGACGGAGAGCAGCTGCGGGATTTCGTGTATGTCAAGGATTGCACGGCGATCATGCAGTGGTTGCTGGAAAATCGTGGCGTTGGCGGGGTGTTTAACCTCGGGACAGGTGCCGCGAGAAGCTTCCGGCAGCTGGTGACGGCGACGTTTGAGGCGATGGGCCTGAAACCCGATATTGAATTTATCCCGATGCCCGAAAAGCTGCGTGACAAGTACCAGTACTACACCCAGGCTGATATGCAGAAACTGAAGGCTTATGGCTGCACGGTGGAGATGACGCCTCTTAAAGAAGGCGTGCAGGATTACGTGCAACACTACCTGCAGCAGGAGAACCCTTATTTCGATGCGGCGGATGCTTAACCCTTTCACCATACCATAGTGAAAACTGAACAGTTCATCGAGCTTGCCGGCATAGAGCCGGTCATTGTCCTTGGTCCCCAGGACCGATTCCTGAAAATTATCCGTGAGGATTTCCCGGAGGTTCGGATTGTGGCGCGTGGCAACACCGTGGCAATGAAAGGCGATGAACCGGACGTGCTGGCGGTCCGCCGGATACTCGAGGAACTTGTCATGCTTGCCGAACAGCATGGCGAGGTGCTGGAAAGCGATGTCACAACACTGCTTACGATAGCCTCGGTGCCGGGAGTGCAGGAGCTCAGGAATAAAGGGGGCGTACCGGAAGGTGGTGAGGTGATTGTCTCGACGAGGGATTACGCGGTGAAAGCTAAAACCGCAGGCCAACGGCGAATGGTTGCTGAAGCAAAACACAATGATATCCTGTTCGCTATCGGGCCAGCAGGTACGGGCAAGACCTATACCGCCGTGGCAATTGCTGTTGCTGCATGGAAAGCCAAGCAGGTGAAGCGGATCGTGCTGGCCCGGCCTGCCGTTGAGGCTGGCGAAAGCCTCGGCTTCCTGCCGGGCGACCTTGCCCAGAAAATCGACCCCTACCTTCGCCCGCTCTATGATGCGCTGCAGGATATGCTGACCGCTGAAAAACTCAGGGCTCTGACCGAGCAACGCGTGATCGAGATCGTGCCCCTTGCCTACATGCGCGGTCGAACGCTCAACAACTCGTTTATCATTCTCGACGAAGCACAGAACGCATCGAACAAGCAGATGAAGATGTGCCTCACCAGGCTCGGAGTCAACTCCAAGGCCATTATCACCGGTGATATCACCCAGGTTGACCTGCCACGGGAGCTGGATTCCGGGCTCCTCAACGCCCGCAACATCCTGCAGGATATCGATGGCATCAGCTTCGTCTTCCTCGACAAATCCGACGTTGTCCGCCACCGCCTCGTCCGTGACATCATCGACGCTTACGAGCACGAGTAGGGAGGTTCTTTAAAAACGTTAAAAACGACCCTACGCCCGGGGAACTTCGGGTGAGGGGCAGAACGTTATAGTGTTTGTTGGGTGTTGCAAAATTTTGCTCATTTAGCTGAGGAGATGATCATGGCACATAGAATTACTGAAGAGTGCACGTACTGCGGGGCATGCGAGCCTGAATGCCCGGTGAATGCTATTTCTGCAGGTGATGAGATGTATGTGATAGATGAGGATGTGTGTGTTGACTGCGAGGGTTATCATGATGAGGCGGCTTGTGTTGCTGTGTGCCCCGTAGACTGCATCTTCAAGGTTTAAGTGCTGATGCCTCTACACTGCCAAGGGCTTCCGCTAGAATTTTTTTCATTCTGACGGAAGCCTTTTCTTTTGCACGAAAGTAACGATGGGGTTATATTAGTCCTCCTCTGATGATCAGAGAGGAGTATTTGTTTAATTCTTGTAACTCTTAAGAGAGAGCAATCATGGCACTTTACATTACAGAAGAATGCACCTACTGCGGCGCTTGCGAACCAGAATGCCCGGTCAACGCAATTTCCGCTGGCGATGACATCTATGTTATCGATCCTAACACCTGCAACGAGTGTGCTGGTCTCGACGCCCAGGCTTGTGTTGCTGTGTGCCCAGCAGAGTGCATCGTTCAGGGCTAAGTTCCTGACGCACTTTGAAATAGATAAAAGCGGCCTGCATTGTCGGGCCGCTTTTATTTTTCCCCTGAAATAATGTACTATATGTGACACTGCCATGCATATGGCAAGGAACCATAAAACCGCACGGGTGAGGGAGTTATATAACGACAACAAGGATCTCCGCGACGGCAAGGGTGCCGTTGGAAAACAGGCTGGCAGCAAGGACGGATCGAAGCTGGGGCTGTTGTGGCGATTCCTCAAGCCGGTAACCTGGATACCGGTGATCTGGAGTTTCCTGTGCGGAGCGGTGGCTAGCGGTGCGTTTGGATGGCAGGATGTGCTGGGCTGGAAGTTCCTTCTTGGCATGCTGCTTACCGGTCCCCTTGCGAGCGGAACCTGCCAGATGCTGAATGACTATTTCGATCGGGATCTTGATTCGATCAACGAACCTGAACGCCCGATTCCGGGAGGAGCGATTTCCCTGCGTAATGCGACTATTCTTATTTCTGTCTGGGCATTGCTTTCTGTGATTGCCGGATACCTGATCCATCCGCTGATAGGGCTCTATGTTGTTGTAGGTATTATCAATGCGCACCTGTACAGCGCCAATCCTATCAAGCTGAAAAAGAGGTTGTGGGCAGGAAACATCATTGTTGCTGTCTCCTACCTGGTTATTCCGTGGATGGCGGGGGTTATTGCCTACGCTCCTGCAATGAAAAGCGAGATACTCTGGCCGTCGCTGGTGGTTGCCGGACTCTTTACGCTGGCAAGCACGGGAACCATGACTATCAATGATTTCAAGTCGATCGAGGGTGACCGGCAGAACACGATCCGTACCCTTCCGGTGGTGTTTGGCGAACGGAAGGCTGCACTGATTGCTGCAGTCCTGATCGATCTTGGCCAGCTCTTTACAGCACTCTACCTTTTCCTGCTTGACGAACCCTGGCACGCCCTGGCAGTGCTACTCCTGATTATCCCCCAGTTTATCCTGCAGTTCAGCCTGGTGCAATCCCCGAAAACCATGGATGTTCGCTACAACGGCATTGCACAGAATTTTCTTGTAGCCGGTATGCTGGTAGCTGCGTTTGCTATCAGGTCCGCCACTCCCTGACCTCTTTTTTCCTGCCTCTTATCCTCTCTTAAACCACCACCCTGCTGGCTGCTGGCGGTTGCCTTCGTCTATCTTTTCTATTGGATCAACAATTGTTTATATGTACTATATACATAGACCCCAGCAATAACATATACACCTATGCATCTCTGACGACACTACAAGTAAAACTGTCAAGACCGGGCAGATGCATATGGCCAGGCCAACCATAACCAGACGGAGGAACAGACCATGAGCAAAGAGTTCTACTCTCTCAAACCAGCTGGAATTTCCGGTGAGTTCGATGCGGACCTGCACGGCACAGATCCGGTGATCGAACTGCAGGATGCAGAAGACCAGCTGACGATTTCCTGTATTTTTCCCGCTTTCAAGGTTGCTGATACCGAGAAGGATGTCAACGGCGAAAAACGCCCCTTCAAAGAGGTGGGGATCAGGGGAGCTGGCTACCTGTCGAGAAGCGGACAACCACTGATGCCGATTTTCAGAAGGTTTGTGCAGGTTCCCAAGGGACGGGAGATCGAAATGGTTGTCGAAAAGGGCCGGGCCGTGACGTTCAACGATATCCTAGTGACACCGGCACAGGAGGAGGCGACCGATACAGACGCTGAACACCCTTTTGAGTACAGCGCGGAGGCCTACGCCCGGGACGAGTTTTATCCCCCCGACATTGCCAGGGTCAGTGATGCGAAGGATATTGACGAGTATAACACGGTGCTGGTTGAGATCTGTCCATTGCAGTGCAATGCAGCCAAACAGACCTTGCGAGGGTATAGCAACATCACGGTGACGTTGCGCTTCAAGGGCGCTGGAGAGGAGGACAGTGGCGTGGATTATTCCCTCCCTTTCATGGATCCGGAGCTTAGCCGGGAAGGGTACGGCAACCTGCTCCTGAACCCTGCCCGAAGTGTGACGGCACGGCTTGAACCGGTGCTCAATGTGCCTGAACTGCGCCTCTTTACCCCGGAATTTCTCATCATCTACCACCAGGATTTCAAGGCAGCTGCCGAGAAACTTGCTGACTGGAAACGACTCAAGGGAATAGCAACACAGCTTACCAGCATTGCAACGGTTGGCAATTCCGTTTCGAACATCAAGAACTATATCCGCGACCGGCGAAAAACCAGGATCTCGAGGTTGCGCTATGTCCTGCTCCTGGGTGACACGTCGCATATCGTCACGGAAAACGTGTCAGGCAAGGCGTCGGACTACTACTACTCCACCCCGAATGATGCATCGGGAAGTTCTGACTGCGTGGCACCTTGGCTTGCAATCGGCAGGATGCCGGTACAGACAGCCGATGAGGCTATGGATATTGTGGAACAGATCATACGCTACGAAAAAACACCACCCTGTGATCCGGCATACTATGACCGCATCACGGCAGCAGCTTATTTCCAGGATGACTCACCTCAGGACGGCAAGGCTGACAGGGCGTACATGAAAACCATGGAAGGAATCCGTTCCCACCTGGTGGCACTTGGCAAGGATGTACAGCGGGTGTACGTGTCGAACAACCCGAACCCGCAGTACTACAAAGACGGAACGCCGGTACCGGCTGATGTAAAGGCAGCCATTGTTGACGGAGAAAGCGCAACGGAAATGCTGATTTCCGAGACAGCTGAAGGGCAGGTCCTGGTTGGCCATCGCGATCACGGGGGCACGAGCGGCTGGTCGCATCCGTCATTCACCAACAACCACCTGGACTCGATCACGAGTGCCTACCCTTCGATTTTTCTCTCCATCAACTGCCTGACCGGAAGGTTTGACTACAGCTCCGCTTACGACAGCTTTGCCGAAAGCATCCTGAAACTGAAAGGTGGCGCACCGTCGCTCATAGCAGCAACGAGAGTTTCGGGAACATGGAGGAACGACAGCTTGATCAAGGGGCTGTTCGATGCACTCTACCCCGGCGTTATCCCCACCTATCCTGGCACGACTGCAAGCTACGGCATCAAGAACAACAGGCTGGGCGATATCCTGAACTATGCGAAGATGTACCTGTTCGTAGCGCATGGAACAAGCTCGGGAGTCAAAGACCACCTGGAGATCTACCACACGATAGGTGACCCGACCCTTGAGCTTTGGAAGTCGATGCCGCTGGTGCTGTCGCTCAGCGTGCGGGTGATCAGAACAAACCTGCTCCTGCAGCTTGGAACGGTGCCGAAAGAGGGCGTGATCACCATCCGGCAGGGCAACCGGGTGCTGAAAACCCTTAAGAGCGCATCAACAGTCATGCAGGTACCGCTTCGTGACCTGAAATTGCTCAATACAGCACCAGGCATCAGGAGACAGGTCATCCATGTTGCCTTTTCGGCTCCGGGCTATCGGTTTATCGAGAAAAAAGTAGTCTTCTGAGGGAGTTTCCTTCCCGGGTATCGCCCACAATGCGGCCCGGGAAGGGCCTTTATATAGTTCTTCTTGATTTCGTTATAATAGGTTACCTTAACAAACACTATATAGTGTCTATTCTGGCTACCCCCATAACTCAGAAAATCAGGACCTATGTTGTTTCCCGATATTCCTGTTATTTCAGTCATCCTGCCAACATTCAACAGAGGGCATAGTATTGTTGCTGCTGTTGAGAGTGTTGTCAGGCAAACGTATACGGACTGGGAACTGCTGGTGGTTGACGATGGCAGTACCGACAATACCGAAGCACTGCTTGCGCCCCTTGTAGAAAAGGAACCTCGTATCCGCTACATGAAGCAGAAGAACCGAGGCGCACCGATGGCTCGCAACGCCGGAATCAACGACTCGTTCAGTGAATACGTCACGTTTCTCGATAGTGATGACCTCTACCTCCCGGAACATCTTGCATCCCGTGCTGCAGTCATGAGCAGTGACCCTTCGCTGGATCTTATCTCCGGAGGATTCACCGGAGATACCGATATCCATGTGCCCGACTACCGAAATCCTGCTGAAATGGTACACATTAGCGAGTGCATTCTGGGCGGCACAATGTTCGGTCGACGAAGAATGTTTGAAGAGCTTGACGGTTTTTCCGATGTTGCATATGCAGAGGATACCGACCTCTGGCAGAGGGCGATCAAAGCCGGATTCAATGTCCGGAAGATTGATGCACCAAAAACCTACGTGTACCGACAGTCAAACGATAGCATCACCAGGAACCACACACCTCCATCACCATGATTTCTGCCGTCACCGTCTACTGCAGCTCGAGCAACCAGGCTCCGGCATCATTTTTCAATGCAGCCCGTGAGCTGGGCAGTGAACTGGCCAGGCGCAATATAGACCTGGTATTTGGCGGTGGCAACGTCGGCCTGATGGGTTGCATTGCCAATGCGGTCATGGAAAACGGGGGCCGTGTACGAGGCATCATCCCACGCTTTCTTGAAGAGCGCGAAGTAGCACACTACGGCATTTCGGAACTGCATGTCGTTGACAGTATGCATACCAGGAAAACAAAACTTGTCGAATGGGCTGACGCCTTTATCGTCATGCCTGGCGGTTTCGGGACACTCGATGAGCTGATTGAGGCCATCACCTGGCGACATCTCGGCCACCACGAAAAACCCATCATTCTCTACAACATCGACAACTTCTGGACCCCCCTCACCGACTTCTTCCAAACCCTCGCCACAAACAACATGGTCAAACCCGACCACCACACCCTCTACCACATCTGCAACTCCCTCGAAGAAGTGGGGACGTTCCTAAATAACTGCAAAAACCCCATCACATAATTGCCCTCGAGGAAGAGGGGGCGGAAGAGGAGACGTCCCCTCTTTTTCAGTGGAACGATGGGAGGGGGAATGGGGTTGCTCAATTGGGGACGGACTTCATTTACTTCACTAAGTTTTTCATTTTGAGACAAAAAAACCTCATTTGAAAGTTAGTGAAGTAAATGAAGTCCGTCCCCCTTTTTAAATAAACTTACGGATACGAGTATGAGTGATTCGGTTTTGACTGCGCTGCTCCTGACGGGGTTGGCGGGGTTGTCGACGGGGATCGGGAGTGCGATGGCGCTTCTGGTTCCGCATACGAACAAGAGGTTCCTGACGTTTGCGCTTGGGTTTTCAGCGGGGATCATGCTGTATGTGTCGTTCGTGGAGATCCTGCCGGAGGCGCAGGAGATGATTCTGCATGAGCTTCGGGCTGGCTTGGCTGGCTGGGTATCGACGATGGCGTTTTTTGGAGGCATCGGGCTGATCTGGCTGATTGACCAGCTGGTGCCGAATATTGAAAACCCACATGAAATGTCGATGATTGGAGGCATCCAGGAGGGTCGTCCGCCTGAACAGCAGCTCTACAGGATGGGGTTATTTACAGCCCTTGCGATCGGGATTCATAACTTCCCGGAAGGGTTGGCGGTGTTTTTCAGTGCGTTGTCGGACCCTAGCCTCGGTATCGTGATTGCTGCCACTATTGCGCTGCACAATATCCCTGAGGGTATGGCGGTAGCAGTACCAATATACTTTGCGACGAAGAGCCGCAAGAAGGCGTTTTCCTATTCGTTCCTCTCGGGACTTGCTGAACCTGCCGGGGCGTTGGTGGGGTTCCTTATCCTGCAGCCGTTCATGTCGCCACTGCTGTTCAGTATTATTCTTGCAGGGGTGGGAGGTATCATGGTCTATATTTCACTGGACGAACTCCTGCCTACGGCTGAAGAGTATGGTGAACACCACTTTGCTATTTCGGGGCTGGTGCTGGGTATGGCAGTGATGGCGGTAAGCTTGCTGATGCTTGGGTGAGACCAGGGAGGCGTGTACGACATGAGCCCTCTATCCCGATGGGGGTCGGAATAGAGGGTTCATGTGCTGCTGTAGTGGCTGGCTCCTCTTAGTGACAGTCATGACCTTCACAGGCCATCTTGTGATCTACTTTTTTGAGTTCTCCTTTTTCAAAGCGCTCGATTGCTACTTCGATGGATGGAGCCTGTCCAGCCATGTAGATGGCAATCTCGAGAGCCTCGAGCTTGCGCACTGCCCTGCCGCCGATACCGTTGCAGACAACTGCCTCGATAACATGATCGGTAAAGATGTCTGTTGGCCGGCACTGGCCATGCTCATGCTCCATATTGGCGTTTGAGACAATATCAAGCTGTTTGCTGGTCACGTCATAAATGCCATAGAACGGCGCACTACCAAAGTGTTCGCATACTGCCGAGGCCATACCGTTCTGATCGGAAAGTGGGACTGCAATGATCATCAGGCATTCCCTCCCTGGCCATGGTCGTGGTTGTGATGGTGATCGTGATCATGGTCGTGGTCGTGGTTATGAGTAGTGCATCCACTGAAGCGTCCTGCGCCGCGACCGGCACCCTGACCTTGGCCTCTGCCTTGGCCTGTACCTCTTCCCTGTCCTGCTCCACGGCCCATACCGGCACCTCTGCCTCGCCCGAGGCCCTGACCGCAACCTGCACCCTGACCTGGCACAAATCCTTCTTCATGACGGCGATGCACTGCAGCAGAGCCGCATGCGGGGCACGTTTCGGGACGACCGGTTCCAAATGCCACGGCCCATGTATGGCCGCAATCGGCACATGCAAATGTTCTTTTTCTTGCGTTCATCATTATTCCCCTTTTGTTTCCTGATTTGGTTCACTCCTTAATTATAAGCATATGCTCATAATTATCAAAATTAAAAACCGCCATTGTTGAGGAGGCGGTTTTTAAAGGGATGGACTATCAATCAGTAAACCGTTTCTGGTAGATATGGCAGTATGGTTCGTGCCCTGTTTTTTCGTAATAGTCCTGGTGGTAGCCTTCTGCCGGGTAGAACCTTGCGGCTTCTTCGAGCCGGGTAACAACGTTATAACCGTTATGCTTGAGTTTCTCGATAAGCTGTTCTGCAGTCTTTTTCTGTGCGTCGTTGGCGTAATAGACAACCGAACGATACTGGTTTCCTATATCTGGGCCCTGGCGGTCTAGCTGTGTAGGGTCATGAATTTCGAAAAAGAGACGAGCGAGAGTTTCATAACTGACCTGGGCTGGATCGTATTCCACCTCAACAGCTTCTGCATGCCCGGTATCGGTATAGCATACATCCTTATAGGTAGGATTGTCCTTATGGCCCCCCGTATACCCTACCGTGGTGGATATGACGCCTTTGACCTTCTTGAAGTGGTGCTCTACTCCCCAGAAGCAGCCACCTGCAAACACTGCTGTTTCAAGGTGATGATGCTCTGCTGCGCCCTGGGGATTTTCCGGGCTGAACTGCAACGATATGGAGTTGACACAGTGGCGCGTGTTTTTTTCCGTAAGCCCTTCATTCCTGAATACATGCCCGAGATGGGCACCGCATGTGGCACAGACTATTTCGGTCCTTCTGCCGTCAGCATCTGGAATCTCTTTGACTGCGCCATCAATAGCATCATCGAAACTCGGCCACCCTGTACCTGAATCGAATTTATCGGTGGAACGAAACAGTGGCTCACCACACTGCTTACAATGAAATGTTCCGTCTTCGTGGAACTGTACATACTCCCCTGTAAATGGAGGTTCCGTTCCTTTGTGTATGATGACACGCTCTTCTTCTCTGGTCAAGGGATTGTACTGCATGGCCTCCTCCTTGGTTGTTATTGTCTGTGCACCTGCCTTTTGCTCACTGCCTTCTGAACTGCATGACACGAAGAGCATGCATGCCAGCATGAGATGATAAAAAACCAGATGCCTGTTCTTCATGGTACTCCTGTTTTCTTTTCATAACAGGTCTACCTGGTAGTTAGTTCTAAACAGGATAAATATAATCCACATTATAGATAGAGAGCATCAAAGCACGAGGCAAGAGAGTGCATTCCTCGTGGCGCCTACTCTGAATCTACAGGATCTGATCCGGGAGCAACGGGCTTACGTTCCGGAGGCTCGGTCTCATCATTGGATGCAGACAGGGTATTGATAACTGCACCTGCAGCTGCTATACCAAGCCCGCCAATAATAGCTCCGGCTCCAGCATGCAATGCCAATGGAAGTGCGATCGGTGCGCTTACAATACCACCACCTACACCTACCACCGTAGCAACTGTTTTCAGAATACCTGGTTTTTGTTCGTTTTCTGACATACTGCTCCTGTTGCGTTTTGTTCATGACCGGCAGATACATCAGGCCGTTGTCATAGAATGGTTATGACTGGATAGCTGGGGGTACTCCAGCGCACAGAAAATTTAACGAAAAAAACAGGATTCCATGAGATCAAAAAAAAGAGCCCCATGCACTGGAGCTCTTTTTACCTACAAAACAGTGCGGATTATGATGCCGAGTAGTTTGGGGCTTCCTTGGTGATCATAACATCGTGCGGATGGCTTTCACGCAGACCAGCAGAGGTGATGCGGACAAAGGAGGTGTCCTGTTTCATCTCTTCGATGTTCTTAACGCCACAGTAGCCCATCGAGGATTTGAGACCACCGATCAGCTGGTAGACAATCTCTTCGAGCTTTCCTTTTGCAGGAATACGGCCCTCGATCCCTTCTGGCACATATTTTTTGCTTTCAGCCGATGCGTCCTGGAAATATCGATCGCTGCTTCCTTCGGGCTCGGACATGGCACCCAGTGAACCCATACCGCGATATTCCTTGAAACGGCGTCCTTCGTAGAGGATTGTTTCGCCAGGGCTTTCGTCGGTACCGGCAAAAATACTGCCGATCATGACAGAGTCAGCACCGGCTGCCAGGGCCTTGGAAATATCACCGCTGTACTTGATACCACCATCAGCGATAATCGGTGTGCCTGATTTTGCAGCTTCTTCTGCGCAGTTCATGATGGCGGTCAGCTGAGGCATGCCTACACCGGCAACAACTCTGGTGGTGCAGATGCTGCCGGGTCCGATACCGACTTTCACTGCGTCTGCTCCAGCTGCGACGAGGTCGCGAACCGCTTCAGGGGTGGCAACGTTACCTGCTACCACATCGAGATCTGGATAGGCTTTCTTGATCGTGCGAACCATGTCGCCTACAGCCTTGCTGTGCCCGTGTGCAGTATCGACAGCGACAACGTCAACACCTGCTTCAACAAGAGCCTTGACGCGGTCGATGGTGTTTGAACGAATACCTACCGCAGCACCAACGCGAAGACGGCCATGCTCATCCTTGCAGGCATTGGGGTACTGCTTGCGTTTCTGTATATCCTTGAAGGTGATCAGGCCTTTGAGGTCTCCTTCGCTATCGGTGATCAGGAGTTTTTCAATCTTGTTGGAGAGAAGGATCTCTTCTGCGTCCTCGAGGTCGATGTTCTCATGTGCGGTTACCAGGTTGCCCGTGGTCATGATGGTCGAAATCGGCTCGTTTGGCGACGGCTTGAAACGAAGGTCACGGTTGGTAACAATGCCTTTGAGTTTCATGGAGGTGCCGCTGGCAAGCACAGGAATGCCTGAAATGGCATGCTTGTGCATGAGGTCGAGCACTTCCTGGACGGTGGCGTCTTCGTGAACAGTGACAGGGTTACGGATAATACCGCTCTCGTAACGCTTTACACGGGCGACTTCCCGTGCCTGCTGCTCGACAGTCAGGTTCTTGTGGACAAAGCCGAGGCCGCCGGAGCGGGCAAGGGCGATTGCGAGTTCCGATTCCGTTACCGTATCCATTGCAGCACTCACCATCGGTATACGAAGCGTGATATTGCGCGTCAGGCGGCTGGAAACATCTGTCTCTTTTGGAAGGACTGCCGAATAGGCCGGCACCAGCAGTACATCATCGAATGTCAGTGCCTCGTAAAGAACTTTTGCCATAGGGTAGACAGGTTTAGAGGATTACGGCGGAAATAAGTTTTGCCAATTTAAAAAGCGCTTTTATTTCTTCCCAATATTTTTTAAATAAGGACGACATATTCGTCGAAAAACCTCAACAGAAGCTTTTAAAATAGTTTCAGAGATTGTACATTGAGGGCCTGACGAAAAAAGGATTTTGTTGTAGGTTGCAACAGTTTTGGAGAGGTCGCATAGTGGTCTAGTGCGCTCGCCTGGAAAGCGGGTAGGGTTAACGCCCTCGAGGGTTCGAATCCCTCTCTCTCCGCCAGAAAAGATATTTTATTTGGCACTTGCACATACAGGACCAAATACCTATCTTATCGCCCTGTTCCTTATATATAGCCGGAGGATTAGCATAATTGGTAATGCAGCAGTCTTGAAAACTGCCGGGTTTACGCCCTTGGGGGTTCGAGTCCCTCATCCTCCGCACACATTACGTGGAGAGGTGGCCGAGTGGCTGAAGGCACCGGTTTGCTAAACCGACGTAGTCCGTAAAGGGCTACCGAGGGTTCGAATCCCTCCCTCTCCGCACAAAAGAAAAGCCCTAGCTAAACACTGGGGCTTTTTTTATTTCCATACCTCCGCAATACAACGGGGAGGGATGAGAACCCGATAAGAGGGTTCGACTGGCAGCTTGTCTGCCAGGATTGACCGACAGGTCAACCCGAAGGGCAAGCGAAGCGCTGTCACTCCCTCCCTCTCCGCACAAAAGAAAAGCCCTAGCTAAACACTGGGGCTTTTTTTATTTCCATACCTCCAAAATACAACGGGGAGGGATGAGAACCCGACAGGCGGGTTTGCAGGCGTTTTTAACGTTTTTAAAGAACGTCCCTACTCGTCGTCGAGCATGCCTTCGAGGCGGTCTTCGAGGTCGGCGTAGATTTCCTGGAGTTCGTTGATCATGTCCTGGTCGGCTTTCCACATGCCGCGGCCGTGGGCTTCGAGCATGCGGCCAACGATGTTCTTGACGGCCTGCGGGTTGAGGTCGGCGAGGCGTTCGCGCATGTTGGGATCGAGGGCGTAGGTTTCTGCGGTTTTTTTGTAGACCCAGTCATCGACGCTCTGGGTAACGGCGTCCCAGCCGAGCATGTAGGTAACGCGGTTGCTGATTTCGGTGGCTCCGCTGTGGCCGTGCTTGAGCATGCCTTCGAACCACTTGGGGTTGAGCAGCTTGGAGCGGTACTCTACCCTGAGGGCTTTGTTGGCGTCATCGAGCTTGATGTCGGAGGTGAAGGATTCTACGTAGTTGAGCTTGATATCCTTGGTCCGGGTGTTGCGCTTGCGGGCTGCGAGCTGCAGTGAGCCTGATGAGGAGAAGTAGTGGTCGATGTCGGAAATACCGAACTCGGTGGAGTCGACCTGGTGGACAACGCGGTCAACGGTGCCGAGCAGTCCCTTGAGGATGTCGCTCTGCTGCTCCCCTTTCCTGGATCCACCATAGGCGCTGCTGTTGCGACGGATGAAGAGTTCGTCGAGGTCGTCTTCTTTCTCCCAGGCGGAGTCTTCAATCATGTCGTCAACATAGGTGCCGTAGCTGCCGGGTGACTGAGTGAACTGGCGGGAGGTTGCGCTTTCGAAGTCGGCGCCGTTTGCCATGGCTTCGTCGACATGTTTTCTGACGAAGTTCATCTCGTGCGGCTCGTCTGCTTTGGCTGCGTCCTGTACAAGCCGGTCGAGCTGGTCCATGAGGAGGCCGAAGGCGTCGCGGAAGATCGGGCTGAGCTGCATGAGAACGTCGATGCGTGGCCTCTGGAGCTTGTCCAGCGGGATGAGCTGGTAGTGGCTGATCTTGCCAAAGGCGTCGTAAGCTGGTTCGGCACCAAGCAACCTGATGACAACAGCGACGGCTTCACCCTTGGTTTTGATGGTATCAAGCCCCCAGATAACCTGGGCGATGGTTTCAGGGTAGTGACCGTCGTTATCTTCAACGTGTCGGGCGACGAGGCTATCTGCAATCTGGCTGCCACGCCTGAAGGCAAGCTCGGAGGGAATGCGCCAGGGATCGATGGAGTGAATGTTGCGGCCTGATGGCAGGACGTTCATGCCATCACGAACCAGGTCGCCACCCGGACCGGAGGAGATGTAGCGGCCATCAAGAACACGTACCAGTGATTCCATTTCACCGGTGTTGTCCTGCAGGGCCTTGAGCATGCGCTGGCCTTCGTTGAGGAGGTTTCCGACGCTTTCATGGTACTCCTGTGGCAGCTGGGTACCACCGGTGATTTCGGCAAAGACTGCTGCTGGCTGCTTGTGCTGTAAGAGAACCTTGTCGAAAAAGGTTTTGCATGCGTCTTCAACCCATTCGCGGGTGGAGATAGCCTCTTCTTCTCCTGCCCTGGAACGGTGTGCGAGCTCTTCATAGGAGCCAAAGTGACCGTTCTTCCCGGAGTTGTGCATGAAGATGGTTGGCAGGGTTCTCCCCTCTTCTCCGCGGTTCTTGAGGGTTTCAGTGATGGTGATAAGCTGCGAGTCGAGCGGGCTTGCTTCACCGAAGGTATGCAGCGAGTTCGAGATCAGGCGGTTTTCAAGCTCGAGAATGTAGCTGTAGAGGCGGCTGACGAACTCGGCAAAGGGCTCCCCTGCCTTGCGAGGGCAGTCGTCGGTGAGGTTGAGGAGTTCGGCTTTCTGCATGATGGTGCCTTCGATCTCACCGTCTTCACCGCTTTCGCCGAGGCGACGCTCACGGTAGTCGGCAAGCAGGTCCTTGAGGGCTGGCAGCTCTTTGTAGAGCCCTGCACGGGAGAGCGGCGGCACGACATGGGAGACCATGGTGGCCAACCCGCGGCGCTTGGCGATGGTGGCTTCGCTGGGGTTGTTGAGCGGGTAGATATAGAAATGGGGGGTTTCACCGCAGAGAGCGTCGGGCCAGCAGTCGCCGGTAAGGCCGGTCTGCAGGCCTGGCATCCATTCGACGGAACCGTGCATGCCGACATGGACCATAGCATGGGCCTGGAACTCGCGGCTGATCCAGCGGTAGAATGCGATGTACTGGTGGTGCGGGGTGTTCTGCTTGTCAAAGAGCAGGCGCATAGGATCTCCCTGGACGCCAAGACGCGGCTGAACACCGATAAAGATGTTGCCGAACCGAACACCGCCGAGGAACACCTCTTCTCCCCCGATGGGCACGATTTCACCGGGGAAGTTCTGCCACCGCTCCTCGATGCGCTCGCGTTCGCGGGAGCTGGTGAGTTCACGGTACTTCTCTACGTTGACCTTGAGGGCTTCCGGCCTGGAGTTCATGACCTGGTAATCGGTCGCCCGATCAAGCGCCCTGAAGAGCTCTTCGGGAGTTGATGGCAGCTCACCTACCGTATAACCTTCTTTCTTGAGGCGCTGCAGGATGCTCAAGAGCGATTTTGGCACATCGAGCAATGCTGCGCTTGCTTTCTTACCAAGGCCGGGCGGGTAGTCGTACACGATGAAGGCAAGCTTTTTCTCCTTGTTGGCTGCAGCCCGCAGGCGAAGCCACTGTGAAGCAAGCGTGGCGAGGCGGTTGATCCGTTCTGGAACGGTCTCTATCTTGCCGTCTTTGAGGGCTCCGAGAATAATGGGTGAAATGGCACCATCCATCTCGGGAATGGAGTAGGTGAAGGTGGTCTGCATGGGCGAGACACCAAGTTCATACCATGAGTCGAAGTCCTGGACGAGCAGGGGCTGGGAAACCATGTAGGGTACGTCGAGTTTCTGAAGAATCTCATCGCGTGCTTCGGCTGCAGTACCCGGCTTGGTGGAGCCTGCAGGTCCGCCGACAAGGCCAAACCCCATCATGTTGATGAGCAGGTCTATCTTCTCTTTGGTAAACCAGTCACGCACGAGAACATGGCCTTCTACACCCATAACGAAGGCGGGATAGACGTGTAGCCCCTTTTGTTCGAATGCCCTTATGGTGTCATCGATATAGGTCTTTTCCTGCAGGAGATGCTTTCGGAAGAAGAGGAGAGCGATGTTCTGCCCCTTATCGAGGTTGACTTTCCGTTTTTTAGACCACGATTTATAGCTCTTGATGTCCTTGAAGTAGGCCGGTGCATCGGGATGGTAGAGGCCCATGTTTGGAACATCGACGATAGGTGCTACCTCAACGGGTTCATTGAAGTACTCTCTGAGGATGAGGCGGAACATGTTGACGATGTTCTCGGGGGTTGGCTGCATCCAGTAGGAGTAGACCATGAGCCAATTCTTGAAGTCCTTGGCTTTTTTCGGCACCAGCGGAAGGATGGTGCGCATGATCTTCATGAGCTTCATGTAGCCGTACAGGGCGTCTTCATCACGACCCTTGACGAGCATCCTGGCAACATTCTTGACAGCATCGGGCATGCCGCCCTTTCCTTCGCTGACAACATAGTTGCCAACCTTTGTGAGTGCCATGGCGTCTGGCATTGACTCGAAGACAAAGATGGTCTTGTCTGTGACGGCGGCGTTTTCGAGCTGCTCCCTGAACCAGTCTACCTGGTCCTTGAAGTTAATCATGCTCATGAAGATGCAGTCGGCTTCAGATATGGCCTTTGCGGCTTCGGGGTTCTGTTTTTCAAGGTCGACGTCGGTCCACTGGGTGAGCTCGGCATCTGTGGACATCATGGCCTTGATTTTTTTCCAGAGCCCGGTGTTGTAATGCTCGAGGCCTACGATTGCCGCAATCTTTCTTTGCTGTGCCATATGCAAGTACAATGAAAAGGTTGTAAAGACCACTGGCTGACTATCTCACCAAGCCGAACCTGAAACATTGTCCGCTCTCGACACGTTTCAGGGCCACTCATTACGAGAAGGTCACGCCTATCATTACTTCATTATACGTAAAATAATAACAAAAAACCTCCCTCTGCATGGTCCGCAGGGGAGGTTTTTTGAAAGTACAGCTGTATGATGTACTAGCTCATGGCGGCTTCAGCGATCTGTTCCGCTTTTGCGTTCGGGAGGTAGAAGTATCGCCCGCCCAGCTTTTCGGCAAGTTTCGGGGCTTCTCCTCGCGAGAGGTAGTTCATCTGGGTGTCTACCACGATGGAGGCGATGCCGTCTGCTGATACCGATGCAGCCAGCCCGGTGATTTCCTGTTCGATCTCCTCCTTGGTCGCTTTGGGCAGGTCGGGGTTCATGCCTGACTGGAGGCCGATATTGCCTCGTCCATCGGTGATGAAGACAAACATGAACTGCGAGGTTCCCTTGGTACGGGCCTGCTTGGCTGTCTCCCATGCAAGGTACATGGCTGATGCAAGCGGGGTACCACCACCTGTAGGCAGTACGTCGAGTTCGCGCTTGGCACGATCCACACTCTGCGATGGCGGAAGCAGCAGCTGGGCCTGCTTGCCACGGAACGAGATCAGTGCAACCTGGTCACGATGGACGTAAGCGTTCTGCAGGAGGTGCGATACAGCACCTTTTGCCTGGCGCATACGGTTGAGCGCCATGGAACCTGATGCGTCGACGATGAAGATAAAGAGGGTTCCGGACTTGTCGCGGAACTTCTTGACCTTGACATCCTCCTTGTTGATGATAAGCGCGGTGTTGAGCTTATGGCCTTTCTTTGCGCGATCCCGCTTGCGGCTCTCCTGCCATGGTGCAGCAGAAATGAGGGTCGGGATGAGCGCTACCTTGCCGCTACGCATCTCGCCTTCCTGTGAACGGACGAAACGACCACGACGGTTGTTGAGTGCCTCACCACGGCTACCTGACTTGCTTTTCTTTTTAGACGCGAGTGAGATGTTCATGATGTTGTCGGGAAGTTCGGTCTCGACAGCGTCCATCATGAGTTCCTCGATCATGTCGGGAGTTTCTTCCTGCTCCTCTTCGGCATCGGAATCCGGAGTATCGGCCGGAGCCTCCTCGTCTTCGGTTTCCGGCTCCTCTGGCGGCATCTCCTCATCAGGCGGCATCTCGTCCTGTACCTGTTCTTCTTCCTCACGCTCGGGCATCCTTGTTGCGCGAGGCACAAGAACGAGCTTGAGGGCAAGCTTGAGGTCGTCTTCGTCAACGTCGGTGCGCTGGTTGAGCGCTGCGCTGGCAAGGGCGGCACGGATGGCGAAAATGTCGACACGGTTGCCTTCTACACCGAGGCTGAGGGCGGACTGGACGATGCCCTGCATCTGCTCCTTGGTCATGGCGACCTGGGGCAGGAGTTCACGGGCTGCATCGAGAATACCCTTGAGCATGTTGAGCTCGTCGCGGGTGTCTTCGTGGCCTTCGGCATCCTTGACGGTTATGTTGCGCTGAAGGATCTCGCGACGGGCACGGTAGTCGTTCTGGGTAGTGAACGGTACGATCAGGCCGACACGGTCGAGCAGTCCCATGCGGACTTCACCGTCGGAGGGATCGTAGGTTCCCACCAGCATGAATTTTGAGGGGTGTACTTCACTGAGGCCTTCGCGCTCGACAAGCACTTCCCCGCGCGACATGGCATCCATGACGTGGGAAACGGCAGAACTGTCGAGCAGGCTGAGCGAGTCTACGTAGAGTACGCCGCCGTGGGCCTTGGAAAGAACACCGTGCTGCACAACGCGTTCCCCCTTGACAAGTGTGGCTTCGAGGTCCACACCGCCTATCAGCCGGTCTTCAGTAACGTTGAGCGGCAGTTCGACGAAGGGGGTGCCTTCGGGCAGGATATCTGCAAAAGCCCTTGCCAGGGTGGACTTGCCGGCACCTACTGCTGCCGGTATGACGACCCCACCAAGGGATGGATCGACCGCCAGGAGCATGAGCGCCTGCTTGGCCAGATCCATTCCTACTATATCGGTAAATGCTATCATTAATTACACCTTATGCGTCTACTTCTTCTCCGAGCACTTTTGCGAGTTCACGTTCGATTTTTTCACCCGGATCGAGGGTCTCGAGCGGATCCTTGCGGAGACGGTGGCGCAGCGCGAGGCCTGCAATCTCCTTGACATGTTCCATGGTGACTTCCTTGTCGCCGTTGAATGCTGCGAAAGCATGGGCGGTACGGGTGATGGTGAGCTCACCGCGGTGACCGTCGATACCGAGCTGCATGCAGAGCTTGGCGATATCGGTGAGAACATCGTCGGACATGGTGATTGAAGGAAGAAGATCCTTGGCCTTGAGAATTTTTGCCTGGAGCTTCTTCTGTTCTTTCTCCCATTTATGGACATATCCCTGAGGATCGTCATCGTACTCGCGACGGCGTTTGACGATATCTACCCTGCGTTCAACATCGGTAATGGTGATGATGCGGGCATGGAGACCAAAACGGTCGAGCAGCTGCGGACGAAGTTCACCTTCTTCAGGGTTACCTGAACCGACGAGCACGAAGCGGGCAGGGTGGCGGATACTGATACCTTCACGCTCAACAACGTTACGACCGCTGGCGGCAACGTCGAGCAGAACGTCGACGAGGTGGTCATCGAGGAGGTTGACTTCGTCAATGTAGAGGAAGCCACGGTTTGCCTGGGCAAGAAGACCTGGCTCGAAGGCTTTTACACCGCTGGTGAGTGCCTGCTCGATATCGATGGTACCGCAGACACGGTCTTCGGTAGCACCGAGCGGAAGATCGATAACCGGAACCTGGATATCTTCGATGGTCATGTCGGCAGGGGTGAGAGCTTTACCATCCTTGCCGGTTTTTTCCATTTCGATGAACTGCGATACAGTCCTGTTGTAAACATCATCCTTGACTCGTTCGATGGAAGGGAGCACTTCAGCCAGCGCACGCACGGTTGTACTCTTACCAGTACCCCTGTGTCCCATAACAAGAACACCGCCGATCCTCGGGTCGATAATGTTGAGGATCAGACTGAGCTTCATTTCTTCCTGGCCTACGATCGCGGTAAACGGAAAGGCCTGGCCTTGCTTCTTCTTGGTTCTGGCTTTTTTCGGTCCGGCCGATGCCTTTGCAGCGGCACCTGCCTTGGCTTTTGCACTTGCAGTTTTCTTTGCAGCTGAAGCAGTCTGAGTCATAATTGATGATTTGGTTTGGACCCTGCCCTTTGACAGTTGTGGTTACGGGAGGGGCTTACTTATAGAAAGAGCTGTTACAATAGTAAACCTTCAATTTATGTTTTTACGAAGACAATAGAAAATACTGAACCCAAAAGAACATGAAGTTTTCCCCGTGAGGCCGCGCCCCTGTGCCGAACAACACGAACACAGGGTACTGGGTTTCATGAGCAACAGTTAGCCATGGCCCAGCGCATCCCGGGCAGCCTCCTGAACGGTTTCTGAGAGCGTGGGATGGGCATGGATAGTGGCAGAGAGCTGGGTAGCAGTAACCTCTAGATTGCGGGCAAGGGTTAGTTCGCCGATCAGCTCCACTGCACCGTGCCCGATGAGGTGAGCTCCGAGCAGGACCATCGAGGAGCGGTCGAAGACCAGCTTGACAAATCCTTCGCGAACGCCGTAGGCACTTGCCTTGCCGGATGCGGAGAAGGGTGAGCGACCGATCACGATCTCCCTGCCATTCGAGGAGGCTTCCTCTTCGGTCATCCCGACGCAGGCGACTGCGGGTTCAGCGTAGACGCACCGGGGGATTTTGGTACGATCAACCGGTGAAGCCTCCTTTTCCAGGATGGTATCGACGGCAAGGCGGGCTTCGGCCGAGGCCTTGTGCGCAAGCAGCATGCCGCCACGGACGTCACCGATAGCGTAGATGCCTGGCACGCCTGTCCTGCAGTGACCGTCGGTGGTGATGAAGCCGCGGTCGAGAGCGATGCCGAGTTCTTCGATGTTGAGCCCTTCGCTGTTGGGGGTAACGCCAGCAGCGACAAGCAGGCAGTCGCCTTCGAGCTGGAGGGGCGTGCCGTCGTGCTGGTTCACCGAGACGCTCACGCTTTCACTGTTGGCCTCGGCCGATGCGATTGCTGCCCCGGTATAGATGTCGATCCCGGCTTTCCTGAGTGACGCTTCGAGGGCATGGGAGATGTCGGCATCTTCAAGTGGAAGGATGCGCTCCATCATTTCGACAATGGTGACCTTTGTGCCGAGGGCGTTGTAGTACCATGCCATTTCAAGGCCGATGGCACCTCCGCCTGCAACGATCATCGACTCGGGAGCCTCCTTGAGGGCAAGTGCCTCGCGGCTGGTGATGATACGTTTGCCGTCGGCAGGCATGACGGGAATCTCGCGGGGGCGGCTGCCGGTTGCTATAATAGTATATGCAGCTGTCACGGTACGGGGTTCGTTATTGTCGCCCGTAACCTGAAGGGTGTTGGCATCGATGAAGGAGGCATGCCCCCTGATGATATTGACTCCCTGTTTCTTCAGGGATGACTCGACTCCTTTTGAGGAGAGAAGCACAACCTTCCGGCTGCGCTTGACGGCCTGGGCGGGATCTACCTGTACCTCCCCCGTGGTGAGGCCGAACTGGGTTGATTCCGAGGCGAGACGAATGACTTCGGCACTGCGAAGGAGTGCCTTGGTGGGAATGCAGCCCCAGTTAACGCACACACCGCCGAGCGCCCCCTGTTCTACAATGGCGGTACGAAGTCCGGATGCTGCTGCGTGCATGGCGGCATCGAACCCGCCGGGGCCAGAGCCGATAACGATAAGATCATACTCGAATGCGTGGGAGGAAAGGGCCTCTTTCATAAAATTTGCCGGGGTTTTGTTATACTGTGTTTCGCGTTCACGATCGGTACACCAAAAATGCAAAAAGAGACGATAAAAAACGAACAAGGGGCTCCGGCAGAAGAGGAACTTGCACCGAAAAAAATGACCCTGCAGGTTGCCCGGACACAGACGCCTATGCGTATTGACGTCTACCTTGCCCAGCAGGTAGAAAACGCAACACGCAACAAGGTGCAGGAGGCGATTGCCGATGGGCGCGTGGTGGTCAACGGCCGGCCGGTCAAATCGAACTACCGTATCAAGTCGCTCGACTCGATCGAGATGACGTTTCTGCGGCCACCGGCACCGGAACTGGCACCGGAAGATATCCCGATCGATATTGTCTATGAGGATGACGACCTGATGGTGGTCAACAAGGCTGCAGAGATGGTGGTGCATCCGGCGTTCGGGAACTGGACGGGTACGCTTGCCAATGCGATCCTGCACCACCTTGGCAAGGATGCTGAAGAACTGGATGCGTCGGAATTGAGGCCGGGCATTGTCCACCGGCTCGACAAGAACACGTCGGGGCTGATCATTATTGCCAAGAACCAGACTGCGCTGCACAGGCTGGCACGGCAGTTTGCCGAACGCAAGGTTGAGAAACGCTACATGGCGCTGGTGTGGGGTGTACCGGAACAGGAACACGGATTTGTGAGAACAAATATCGGGCGCTCTGTTCGTGACAGGAAAGTGATGACGGCCTACCCATATGAAGGCAAAGAGGGAAAAACCGCTGTGTCGGAATACCGGGTGGTGGAGAACCTTACATGGTTTTCGCTTGTTGAAGTAACACTGCATACCGGGCGCACCCACCAGATCAGGGTGCATATGCAGCATCTCGGCCACCCGATCGTCGGCGATGTAACCTATGGAGGTGGCGAGGTACGCAAGCTGCCGTTCAGCAAAAGCGAGAGTTTTGTCAGGAACCTTCTCGAGGAGATTCCACGGCAGGCACTGCATGCCTGCGAGCTTGCGTTCGAACAGCCGACAACGAAAGAACGACTTGACTTCAGGGTTCCCCTGCCCGAAGATATGAGTGCTGCCATTGCCAGGATAGGACGTGTACGAAGCGACGCATCGGTTGAAGAGTCATTCGACATGTGACATATTTCTTCAAAAAGACTGACAACGAGATCCAGAACCTATGACTATACAGCGTGCCCTGATGCTCTGCCTGGTGCTCTGCACCGCCACTCTGCCATTGCAGGAGGTTCATGCTGCCGATGCACACCTGCAGAGGGCTCCTGCGCCCATGCGGCCGGTGACAGAAACGATCTGTGATACCACGATCACTGATCCCTACAGGGCGCTCGAGGATCTATCGGATCCCGAGGTTGACCGGTGGATGCGCTCCGAGGCACGACATGCACGCGAAGTGCTCGACGGGCTCCCCCACCGCGAGGAGATGCTTACCATGATGCGGGAGTTCGACAGCCGGCGCAAAGAGCAGGTCTACAACCTGGTGATTTCCGAAAGCAACCGCTACTTCTACCTCAAGCGACAGCCGGGCGAAGAGGTCGGGCAGCTATTCTGGCGCGACGGGTTCGAGGGTGAGGAAACATTGCTCTTCGATCCCCGCAAGTACGGAAATGAAAGTGGGGCTGATTACGTGGTCAGCAGGGTCTCGCCTTCGCATGACGGTCGCAAGGCTGCGGTTGCAGTATCGGCTGACGGGTCGGAAAATGCGGTGCTGCTGGTACTCGACGTGGAAACAGGGAAGGCTTTCAGGGAAACTATTGACCGGTGCCGGTTTGCTTCGCCATCGTGGCTGGAAGATAACGAGACATTCCTCTACAACAGGATGCGGGAAGGGGACCTGTTCGATCCTAAGGTACAGATGGACTCGCGTGTACTCCTGCACCGCGTGGGCACCGATCCGTCTGAAGACCGGGAGGTCTTTTCCCGAAGCACGCATCCACAGCTCAGTATACGACCCGAGGATATCCCGGGGGTGGCCTATGACCGCGACAGCGGGTTCCTGTTCGGCTTTGTACGCAACGTTGACCGACGGCTGCAGGTCTACTACGCACCTCTTGGGGAACTCGACAACGATCGGATCGACTGGACCCCCCTCCTCGAGCCGGAAGACAACGTGCACGACTTTGCCGTGACCGACAGGGAACTGTACCTCTATACGCCTGAGAACGCACCGAATTTCAGGATCCTGAAGACCTCCCTTATCGAACCTGATATAGACAATGCAGTCACCGTTGTTGAAGAGGACCCCGATGCCGTGATGACCGGCTTTGGCATCACGAGCGAGGGCATGTACTATACGCTGTCGCGCAACGGGGTGGAGGCCGAACTGTATTACCTGGAGGCTGGCAGCAGAAGTGCCCGGCGCCTCGAGCTGCCGTTCCAGGCCGGCATGCTGCGGCTTCAGGACAGGGGATTCCGCCACCCGGAACTCTGGGCAGTGATTGGCGGATGGGCGAACGATTACCGGCGTTTCCGCTATGATCCCGAAGCAAGGGAATTCGTGCTGGAAACACTCTCCTCCCCTGCCGACTACCCGGAATATGACGACCTGGTTGTCAGGGAGCTCATGGTACGCTCGCACGATGGCACCAGGGTTCCCCTCTCGCTGATCTATCGTAAAGGGATGAAACGCAATGGGCGCAACCCCCTGCTCTTTTACGGCTACGGCGCGTATGGACGTTCCATGTCACCGTTTTTCAGCCCGTCGATGCTGCTCTGGACGCAGCATGGCGGCATACTTGCCGTGGCACATGTGCGTGGAGGCGGTGAACGTGGCGACCAGTGGCATCTCGACGGGATGAAAGAGACCAAGGCAAATACCTGGAAAGACCTCATCAGCCTGGCTGAATGGGTGACAAAGAAGGGGTACAGTTCACCTGAGCATATTGCTGCGACAAGCGCCAGTGCAGGAGGGATCCTGATCGGTCGAGCGATGACCGAGCGCCCCGATCTCTTTTCAGCCATGATCACGCAGGTGGGGGCCATGAACCCTCTGCGCGGCGAAGAGACCCCGAACGGTCCGGTCAATGTTCCTGAGTTCGGCACGGTACAAGATTCACTGGAGTGCCGTGCGCTGATCGAGATGGATCCTTACCTCAACCTTCGCAAGGGCGTTCCCTACCCGGCTACGCTCGTCACCGCCGGTATCAACGACCCGAGGGTCATCGCCTGGCAGCCGGCAAAATTTGCAGCCCGCCTGCAGGCCTCGACCTCATCAGGTAACCCGGTCCTCTTCCAGGTCGATTACCAGGCCGGTCACGGCATCGGCAACACCCGGACCCGCCAGTTCGAATCCCTCGCCGACCTCCTCAGCTTCGCTCTCTGGCAAACCCGGTAGTCCCTACTTTTTTTCTTCGAGGGTGGCCCAGCGCTCGAGGTCGGTGTCGAGAGTGGACTGGAGTTCCTGGAGTTCCTGGGAGAGCTGCTGGACGATTTCGTAGTCGTCGGCGGCTGACTGGAGTTCGAGGGCGATTTCCTGCTGGCGAGCCTCGTTGCGGGCTATGCGTTCTTCGAGCTGGGAGAGTTCGCGGCGTTCGTTGTAGCTGAGTTTCTGACCTTTCTTTTTTGGTGTCTCCCCTGCGGCTTTTGGTACTGCGGGGGTCTCTTTTGAAGGGGTTTTTTGCACTTTTTGTGGAACGTCCCCCTTGAGGTCGAGGTAGACGCTGTAGTTGCCGGGGTAGCGATGGATGTGGCCGCCTTCTTCGAAGGCGAAGATGTAGTCGACGGTGCGGTCGAGGAAGTAGCGGTCGTGACTGACGGTGATGAGGGCGCCCTGCCAGCTGTCGAGGAACTCTTCGAGCACCTGGAGGGTGGGAATATCGAGGTCGTTGGTGGGCTCGTCAAGGAGGAGGACGTTGGGGGAACCTATGAGCTGGCGCAACAGGTAAAGCCTGCGTCGCTCGCCTCCGGAGAGGTTGCCAATGCGGTTGTACTGGACGGATGGTTCGAAGAGGAACCGCTCGAGCATTTTGGAGGCGCTCAGCATGGTGCCGTCTTTGAGCTTGATATTTTCGGCTTCTTCCTTGATGTAGTCGATGACGCGCATGGAGTCGTCGAGGCCTCGACTCATCTGGTCGTAGTAGCCGATGCGGACGGTTTTACCAATCTCGATGGATCCCTGGTCGGGCTGGAGGCGTCCGGCGACCATTTCGAGCAGGGTGGTCTTGCCACTGCCGTTGGGGCCGATGATACCAATGCGGTCCCCTTTCTGCAAGATGTAGTCGAAATCAGATACAAGAGGTGTCTTGTTCCAAGCCTTGAAGATGTGGTGGAACTCGATGATCTTGTTACCGAGCCGCTCGGCCTGCATGCCGATGTCGAGCTCTTTCTGTTCCTGCCTGCCTGGTGCTTCGAGCAGTCCTTCGGCACGCTGTATCCTGGCTTTCTGCTTTGTGGTACGGGCCTTGCAGCCTGAACGGAGCCATTCGAGTTCCTGTTTCTGCAGGGCGAGGCGCTTGCGGTCGGCGCGGGCTTCTTCTGCCTCCTGTTCGGCTTTCTGCTGAAGGTAACTTGAGTATCCGCCTGTATAGGTCCTGGAACTGTGGCCGTCGAGCTCGATCATGCGGTTGGCCATGCGGTCGAGGAAGTAGCGGTCATGAGTGACGAGGATGACTGCCCCCTGGTAGCGGCGGAGGTAGGCTTCGAGCCACTCGACGCTGTCGGCATCGAGGTGGTTGGTGGGCTCGTCGAGAATAAGGGCGTCTGAAGGCATGACAAGGGCGTGAGCAAGGGCGACTCGCTTGCGCTGGCCGCCTGAGAGCGATGCCATGGTCTGTTCGGGATCGTGCAGGCCGAGCTTGCCGAGTACGGCACGAACGTTGGACTCGATCTCCCAGCCGTTAGCGCTGTCGAGCTGCTGGGAGAGGGTGGTGACCTTTTCTATGAGGGCTTCTGTCTGCCCGCCATCGAGTTCGAGTTGTGTGCAGGCGTGTTCGTAGTCGTAAACGAGGCGAAGAAGCGGATCTCCGCCGGTAAGAACTGCCTGGAGAATGGTATCGTCGGGATTGTAGGGTGAGTCCTGTGGCAGCCAGGCGATGCGCTTCTGGCGGGTGGTCATCACTTTTCCGCTGTCGGGCTGTTCAACGCCGGCGAGGATCTTGAGCAGGGTGCTTTTTCCACAACCGTTGGGACCGATGATACCAACCTTGTCTTTTTCATCGATGCCGAACGAGACCTCTCTGAAAAGCTCTTTGAGCCCGTACTGCTTGCTGATACCTTCTACCGTTAACAGGACCATTTCCTCTCCTTTGCTGGATGGCCGCGGAGTGACCGACGACCACCATGTGTTTCTCTACTGTTGCAGGGTGGAATATAGGGGGTTATGCTGAATATTGATTACATTATTCCTCTTCATTCGTTGAATCCAACCCCTTTACCCTGCATGAACGGAGAGTATACCCTTGAAGCGTTCATGGAACGCATCCGCCAGAAGAACCCGGGAGAACCAATATTCCAGCAGGCTGTGGCTGAAGTGGCTGAATCGATCATCCCGTTTATCCGCCAGCACCCGAAATACCAGGAGGAGTGCATTTTCGAGCGGATGACGGAACCTGACCGGATCATTTCGTTCCGGGTTGCATGGGAGGATGACCATGGCAATATCCAGCTGAACCGGGGCTACCGTGTCCAGTTCAACAATTCGATCGGGCCTTACAAGGGTGGGTTACGTTTCCACCCGTCGGTCAATACCGATATCCTCAAGTTCCTCGGCTTTGAACAAACCTTCAAAAACAGCCTGACAACGCTGCCCATGGGGGCGGCCAAGGGGGGATCGGATTTTGATCCGAAAGGGAAATCTGATCGCGAGGTGATGCGGTTCTGCAAGTCGTTCATGACCGAACTCTGGCACTATATCGGCCACTTTACCGATATCCCCGCGGGCGACATCGGGGTGGGCGCCAGGGAGATCAGCTTCATGTTCGGTGAGTACAAGCGGCTGAGCCATGAGTTCACGGGTGTGCTTACCGGTAAGTCGCTGGAGTTCGGCGGCAGCCTGATCCGCAAAGAGGCGACTGGCTACGGTTGCGCCTATTTCATGGCGGAGATGCTCAAGGAACACGGGGAATCGATCGAGGGCAAGTCGTGCGTGGTATCGGGCTCGGGAAACGTTGCCCTGTACTGTGCCGAGAAAATCCTGCAGCTTGGAGGCAAAGTGCTTACACTGTCGGACTCATCGGGCTTCATCCACGTAGCTGATGGGATGTCCAATGATATGCTGCAGGAGATCATCGAACTGAAGAGTGTTCGCCGTGGCCGACTCAGCGAATTGGCTGATCGGAAAGGCTGCTGCTATTATGACGGCATGAAGCCATGGGGCGTTCCCTGTGACCTCGCCTTCCCGTGCGCGACTGAAAACGAACTGACCAAGAGCGATGCAGCCCTTCTTGCCGGAAATAGCTGCAAGGCGGTTGCCGAGGGTGCCAACATGCCGACAACGGCGGAAGCTATCGAGGTGCTGCGGAATTCCGGCATCCTGGTTGCTCCCGGCAAGGCGTCGAATGCTGGCGGGGTTGCCGTCTCGGGCCTCGAGATGACACAGAACAGCATCAGGATGGCCTGGGGAACTGAAGAACTTGACCTCAAGCTGCGCACCATCATGAACCGTATCCACAGCCAGTGCGTGGAACACGGCAGAACAGATGGCTACATCGATTACGTTAAAGGTGCCAACATCGCCGGCTTCATCAAGGTTGCCGATGCGATGCTGGCCTATGGAATAGTATAGAAATAGAACTATGGATACCAAGGTATTTCTTATCACAGGGGCTTCAACAGGCATCGGGGCGGCTACTGCGCGCATGGCAGCCGAAGCGGGCTACCGGGTGGTGCTTGCCGCGCGTTCACTCGAGAAGCTGGAGGCACTCTCGGATGATCTTGGCCGTGAGCATGCACGCGCTGTGCAGTGTGACGTATCCGACTGGCAGCAGCAGGAAGAGATGTTCCGCTTCGCACTCGAACAGTTCGGCCGGCTTGACGTGGTCTTCGCCAATGCAGGCTTCTCGAAAGGCTCTCCATTCTATGGCGGTGAAGACAAGCCTGAAGAGTGGCGCGACATGGTGCTCACCAACGTCTACGGTGCTGCGGCAACTGCCCGCCTTGCCCTTCCCTGGCTTGTCAAAACCGGCGGCCACTTCCTCATCACCGGTTCCGTTGTAGGGCACATCACCTCCACCCGAAACCTCTACTCCGCCACCAAGTGGGCTGTCACCGGTATCGCCCAGTCCGTCCGCAACGAAATGGCTGGCACCGGTGTCCGTGTCACGCTTGTCGAGCCCGGCGTTGTTGATACCCCCTTCTGGGGAGCCGTCCCTAAACCCGACACGCCCGCACTGCACGCTGACGATGTTGCCCGAGCCGTCATGTACGCGGTCAGCCAGCCGAGTCATGTGGATGTTAATGAGGTACTCATCCGCCCAACAGGACAACCCCATTAAAATCCGTCATGCCTCTGCTGCGCCTTGCGATTACGGCGTTGTTCAGTGCTCGAACTCCTCACGTACTGTATGTACGCTCCGGGTTCTCCGCGCTTCACGCCTTGCACTCACAAGGCTCGCGACGAGGCATGACGGATTTGGTGTGGTTGAAAAAGATTGCTCCGGCTCCTGTGCTCCGACTGTGCGTACGGGAGTTTTTTCTGCGTCCTGAAGGTTATGTTCATCATGACTTATGATAACCGGTATATAAATCTCGGGGGATATCGCCACCGATATGTTGAATGTGGTGAGGGGTCTCGTACGATTCTCCTGCTGCACGGGATTTCATGTGCTGTGGATTTTTTTGAACAGGCAATTCCTTACCTGGAGGGGTCGTTCAGGATACTGGGCCTGGACCTGCTTGGGTTCGGCCTTTCTGAAAAACCCCGCAAGGCTCCGTATTCGCTTGCGCTGTATGCCTCACTGATCCGCGAGTTCGTGGAAAAAACAACGAGCGAGAGAACAGAGGAAACCTTTGTTATTGGCCATTCGATGGGAGGAAAATATGCAATCGCCACTGCCCTGCTCTACCCGGGGATATTTGCAAAAATGGTAGTATCGAATACTGACGGGTTCGTACACCTACCCGGCTGGGTCAGAATCATCAGTTGGCCAGTGATCCGCCACGTGCTCAAGGAGCTGATGACGAAAGACCGGGTTGCGCGGTACGGATTCTCAAGTGCGTTCTACGCACCCAACAGCATTGACCATGCATCGTTTGAAAAAAACCTGCTTATTTCACGGGATCGGGATACGGTCGATACGGTTATTGCCCTGAACCGTAACCTTGCCCGGCTTGACCTGCAGCGAACCGGCCTGCGTAAGCGACTTGGAGAGCTGGATATACCTATCCTTGTTTTATGGGGAGATCACGATCAGTATATTTCAAGCAAACTTGCCTCTACGGCTCACGAGGAGCTTCCCGGCTCTGAACTGCATATGTTCGAGTCGTGCGGTCACTCTCCGATGCTGGAGTACCCTGAGGAATTTTCGGAGGTGGTGAGGCGTTTTCTTTTAACATCTTAAGCCCTGTTCGCGCGAATGTTCATCACTTTCGAAGGCATTGACGGTGCCGGTAAATCAACCCAGGTCAAGAAACTCCAGAAACATCTCGCAGACAACGGCATGGAGGTGCTGGTGCTGCGTGAACCAGGCGGTACGCCGGTATCGGAACAGATTCGGGAGTTGCTCCTGATGGGTAAGGAGGATATCACGCCGGTTGGCGAACTCCTGCTGTTTGCGGCGAGCCGGGCGGAACTGGTACAGAAGGTGATTGTGCCAGCGCTTGATGAAAACAAGGCGGTGATACTCGACAGGTTCTATGATTCCACAACGGCTTACCAGGGTTACGGCCGCGGGCTTGACCTGGGTATGCTGGAGGAGATCAACAGGATCGCTTCGTGCGGCCGAAAGCCGGACATGACGTTCTACCTCGACCTGTCACCGGAGGATGCGATGATCAGGAAATTTTCCGAGAAGTCGATCCCCCTGGCGTTCGAGAACGATGAACTTGACAGAATGGAGCGTTCGGGGCTGGATTTTTACACCAATGTCCGGCGTGGCTACCTGCAGATTGCGCTTGCAGAGGAAGAACGCTTCATCATGCTGGATGCAACAGCCACCCCACAGGGTATTCATGATGAGATTCTGAGGGAACTTACCAACCGTTTCCCGGAGTTTGAAGGAGACCACTGAAAAGCATCTGCGCAAACAGGTTGCTGCCCCGAAAGCCAATTACCCTACGTAACTTTTCAGAAAATTGTGGACAGCTTGACAGTTTCTTTTATTAGATTAAAATTTAAGCTTTTATTAACCCTCCCCAGCAGAGGATGACCGAATGCGCTTTCGTATACTGAACGAAAAACAACTGGGCACATGTGAGCATACGATTACGCTTCAGGATGTGCGCACATTGAAAGAGCTCTACCAGCTCAAGTCGGTAACCAGGGATCTGCGCGAGCCGGTTGTGCGCAATATCATGCAGCGGCGCGTTGTTGGTCAAGAGTGCGTGGAGTCGCTTAAAAACGCGCTGTACTCGCTTGAAACCGTACATATCGACGACGATACCGGCCACAGGCGCCTGTCGATCGATAACATAAAACAGATAGATGTCGACCTGACCTATGAAATCAGGGAGCTGAAAAAGGATATCTACTACCTGGAATACGGAGAGGATCGTTTCATTGATTACCTGGCCAAGTTCATCCCGGATTTCCGCCAGTACGTGTCAGACGGGATCGGGATGCTGGAGGGCAAGCAGTTCAATGCGTTCATCACTGACCGTGACGGGACAACAAACAACTACTGCGGTCGCTACCGGTCATCTATACAGCCGATCTACAACTCGGTGTTCCTCTCTCGTTTTGCCCGCAACCGTTGCAACCATTCGATTTTCATCACGTCTGCACCGCTGAAGGATTTTGGCATCCTCAACGTGTCGATCAACCCGAGCAAAACGTTTGTCTATGCTGGTTCAAAGGGCAGGGAGTTCATTGACCTGAACGATGAGTTCAACAGTTTCCCGATTGACGAGGAAAAGCAGAAAATGATCCGCCTGCTCAACGAGCGCCTCCTGCAGCTCCTCAAGGACCCGAACTTTGAGAAATTCAATTTTATCGGCTCTGCGCTGCAGCTGAAATTTGGCCAGACAACGGTGGCCCGGCAGGATATCAGCCACTCGATCCACCCTGAAGAGTCGACAGCGTTTCTCGAGAAGGTGAAAAGCATTGTACACGATATCGATCCGGAAGGGCACATTTTCAGGATCGAGGATACGGGGCTGGATATCGAAATCATCCTGACGATCGATACCGATGAGGCAGGATCGCTGAAGGATTTCGACAAGGGAGACGGACTCGAGTTCATCTGCCGCAAGCTAGAGATCGATCCTGACCTGGGGCCGAATCTTATCTGCGGCGACACCTCTTCTGACATTCCGATGCTGGAAAAGGCGATGGAGATGTGCACGGACAAGGAGAATATCTACGCTATATTCGTAACCAAGGATAAACAGCTCGAGGAGCAGGTCCGAAGTATATGCCCGAACAGTTTTATCGTGCCTTCACCCGATATTCTTTTAACCATTCTGGGGCTGCTCTCACTCTAAGAGCAACCCCTTTTTTCTTTCTAACGAAAACCAGCTAATAGACTATGCTTAAAGGTGTTATTTTTGATCTGGACGGCGTGATCACAGGAACGGCAAAAATTCACAGCCTTGCCTGGGAGTCCATGTTCAACACCTTCCTGAAAAAGCATGCCGAAGAGAGCGGCGAACCGTTCGTCCCTTTCGACCCTGCTTCCGATTACCTGAAGTATGTTGACGGCAAGCCCAGGATGGAAGGCGTGAGGAGTTTCCTTGAGTCCCGTAACATAGAGCTGCCGTTTGGTGATCTTGACGACTCACCGGAAGCCGATACGATCTGCGGCCTTGGTAACCTGAAAAACAAGGATTTTACCGAGATTCTCCGCAAGGAGGGACCGGAAGTGTTCCAGACCTCGGTAGCGTTTATCAAGGAACTCAGGAGGCGGGGTATCCGCACGGGTATCGCTTCGTCAAGCAGGAACTGCCAGCTGATCCTGCAGCTTGCCGACCTCGAAGACCTGTTCGAGACCAGGGTTGATGGAGAGGTATCGATCGAACTGGGCCTGAAAGGCAAACCGAATCCGGACATTTTCACAACTGCTGCTGCAAACCTCGGGCTGCATCCTCATGACTGCGTTGTGGTTGAAGATGCGATTTCAGGGGTACAGGCAGGTTCTGCAGGTAATTTCGGCCTTGTTCTGGGCATTGCCAGGGAAATCGAGCCTTCCGCACTACTTGGCGAGGGTGCCGATATCGTTGTGGGCGACCTGGGCGAGATTTCGGTTGATGAGGTCGAGGAGTGGTTCAGGGAAGGCATGGCTGAAGACAGCTGGAATTTCAGCTACCATCGCTATGAACCGGAAATGGAACGACTTCGTGAAACACTGACGGCAGTCGGCAATGGCTACCTCGGCAGCCGTGGCGCATGGGAAGGATCGAGCGCTTCGGAACACCACTACCCGGGCACCTACATTGCAGGCATCTTCAACAAGATCCCTTCAGAGGTGCATGGCGAGACCATCTACAACAACGATTTTGTCAACTGCCCGAACTGGCTGCAGGTTACCTTTTCGATCGATGGCGGTGAACCGGTTGATCCGTTTGCACTCAAGATGCTTGATTACCGCCAGAACCTTGATATGGCTGGCGCTGTGATGGAACGGAGCATGCTTGTGGAAGACGAACAGGGTCGGCAGACAAGGATTTTGAGCCGCAGGTTTGCGAGCATGCAGAACCCGCATATCTGCGCCATGGAGTTTTCGGTAACGCCGGAAAACTACGACGGGGAGATCGAGATTGTCTCAGGGATTGACGGGACTGTTGAAAACAAGAATGTTGCCCGCTACAGCGCCCTGGCTTCAGACCACCTGGAGCATGTAGGTACCGGCAGCGGTCCGGAAGGGTTCTGGCTGCATGTGCGGACTAATGCATCGGACTATGATATTGTCACGACTGCCCGCAACCGCCTCTTTACTGACGAAGGCGAGGTAGCTGCCAATGAAGGCATGGAAGATGCTGAGCGTTATACCGCCCAGCGTTTCAGGGTTTCGCTCAAGGCTGGTGACCAGTGCCGCCTGGAGAAAACCGTAGCGTATCACACGTCGCTGGACAGGGAGCATGACAATCCGGTTGAGGCTGGCCGCAAGGCAATTGCCGGCAGCGGAAGGTTTGCTGAACTCGAGGAAGCCCACCACAGGGCCTGGCAGGAAATCTGGCAGAAAGCCGACCTGGAAATTGATGGTGACCGCTTCAGCCAGAAGGCGCTGAGGTTCCATACCTACCACCTGGTATCGACCGCATCACCGCACAATCCGGGTATCGATGCCGGCATGCCTGCACGCGGACTGAATGGTGAAGCGTACCGTGGCCATATTTTCTGGGACGAGATCTTTATTCTCCCCTTCTTCTACCAGCACTTCCCAGAAGTAGCCAAGGCGCTCCTGATGTACCGCTACAACAGGCTGGATGCTGCAAGGGATTATGCACGGGAGAACGGCTACAAGGGTGCGATGTTCCCGTGGCAGACTGCTGACGATGGCACCGAGGAAACCCAGATTGTGCACTACAACCCGCAAAGCGATAGCTGGGGACCTGACTTGAGCCGTAACCAGCGCCATGTCTCCATTGCCGTATTCTACAACACCTGGCGCTATGTGAATGAAACCGGTGACAAAGAGTTCCTTGAAGAGTACGGTGCTGAAATGATGTTTGAAATCGCCCGTTTCTGGGCAAGCATCGCGCATAAAAGCGAGAGCGACGGGCAGTACCATATCGAAGGGGTTATGGGACCTGACGAGTTCCATGAAGAGCTGCCAGGCACGAGCAAGGCTGGCGTTCGCGACAACTCCTATACCAATATCATGGCTGCCTGGCTCCTGGAGAAGAGCGTGGAGATGGCGGGCGAACTCGACCTTGAGGTGATGGACCGCCTGATCGGCTCCATACACATGGGTTACGACGAGATCGAGGAATGGAGGAAAATATCGTCATCGATGCACATCAGGCTCGACCAGAACGGTATTCTTGAACAGTTCGAGGGCTACATGGAGCTCGATGAGCTTGACTGGGATGCGTACCGTAAAAAGTATCCCAACATCCACCGGATGGACCGCATTCTCAAGGCGGAAGGCGACTCCCCTGACCACTACAAGGTGGCCAAGCAGGCTGACGTGCTCATGACGTTTTATGCGCTTTCACCTGAACAGGTTGCCGAAGTGCTCAGGAAAAACGGGCTCGATGTCCCCAACCCGATTGCACTGGTTAGGGAGAATTACCACTATTACGAACCTCGCACGAGCCACGGTTCAACCTTGAGCAAGGTGGTACACGCTATCATTTCGAGTTACCTCGAAGGGGGAAAGGAAACTGCCTGGAACTGGTTCCTCGAATCGCTCAGGAGTGACATCCATGACACCCAGGGAGGAACAACCCAGGAAGGGATCCACTGTGGCGTGATGGCAGGCACCCTGGACGTGGTAACCAGGTACTTCGCAGGGCTTTCCTACCAGGATGGCAAGCTTTCGGTACAGCCAAACCTACCGGACCACTGGAGGTCACTGAAGATCAAAACCTGCTTCCGCAATGAGTGGTACGAGGTGAAGGTTGACCATGACCAGGCAACGGTCACGAAGATGAGTGAAGCGTAACGAGTTACCTGTGTCTTATCACTCGTCACTTGTAACTCGTCATAAGAATAGGTATATATAGGTTCACAGGTATTCCGTGGCATCCCTGCATAACAACCATGCGGGGATGCCTCTGGTCTTTATTTCCAGACGATCTATTCTCTACCACGTTATGCGTCTTTCAAATTTCCGCTACTCCCTACCCAAGACAAAAATTGCAGACCGCCCAGCCTCACCACGGGATTCCTGCAAGTTGATGGTGCTGAACCGTCGCAAGAAGGAGGTTGAGCATAAGGTGTTTTCGGATATTGTCTCGTTCTTCAAGAAGGGCGACCTCTTGATTCTCAACAACAGCAGGGTATTCCCGGCCAAGATTTTCGGCCAGAAAGAGAAGACTGATGCAAAAATCGAAGTCTTCCTGCTCAGGGAACTCAACAAGGAAGCTGGCCTGTGGGACGTGCTGGTTGACCCGGCAAGGAAAGTAAGGGTTGGCAACAAGATCTATTTCCAGGATGACGTGGTTGCCGAAGTTGTTGACAATACAACCTCCCGGGGAAGAACCATCCGTTTCCTGAATCCGGAAATCGATGTGTTTGAACTGGTCGAGAAAATCGGCACGGTTCCGCTGCCACCATACTTCAGCCGGAAACCTGATGATGCTGACCGGGAGGATTACCAGACTGTTTATGCAAACCAGACAGGTGCAGTTGTAGCCCCGATGTCGGGCCTGCACTTTACCATGCCGCTCCTGGAGGAGATCAAGAAAAAAGGGGTCAAGATCCTTCCCATCACCCTGCACCCGAGCCTGAGTTCGTTCAATGCTATCGAGGTGGAGGATGTGTCGAAACACAAGATGGATTCCGAGTACTTCAATATTCCCTACCAGACGGCGATGGAGATCAACGAGACCAAGATCAACAAGTCTGGTCGGGTGATCGCCGTTGGAACAACGACATGTCGCGTGCTCGAGGCCAATGCAACCGTGGATGGCAAGATCAAGTTTGGCCAGGGATGGACAGACAAATTCATCTACCCGCCCTACCAGTTCAAGGTAACCGATGCCCTTGTCACCAATTTCCAGCAGCCGGAAACAACCCTGTTGATGATGGTCAGTGCTTTTGCCGACCACCGTTTCCTGATGGATTCCTACAAGACCGCATTGAAAAACAGCTATCGATTCCTGGCTTACGGGGACGCAATGTTCATTTATTGAGAAGGATATGCACTCAGTCGCAATCATTGCCGCAGGCGGTATAGGCAAGCGGATGAAGCTCGAGGGCGGCCTTTCCAAGCAGATGCTTGAGATCGGCGGCTACCCGGTTATCCACCATACGCTCAGTGCGTTCGAGCGCGCGGATTCGATTTCAGGCATCTATGTAGCCACGAAGCAGGACAGCATCGAAACGTTGAAACAGCTCTGCCTGGATGGTGGCTTTACGAAAGTCAAAGCGATTATCGAAGGCGGCAGGGAGCGCCAGGATTCAATCCGTAATGCCATAGAACGTATAGAGAGTGACGTTGCCTCAGGAGGGATTGTCATGCCTGAAGCGATTCTTGTACATGATGGAGCCAGGCCGTTTATCCAGCCGGAAGAAATCGACGAGATCGAGAGCCTATCGATAAACTGCGGCGCATGTGTGCCGGCAACGAAGCCGAAAGATACCATTAAGTATATCTCTCCGAACAACCCTGACGTGTTCGGAGAAACGCTCCAGAGGAGCATGCTCCTGCAGGTCCAGACACCGCAGGGATTCTCTGCAAAGATGCTTGTGGACGCCCATCACAGGGCGGTTGCAGACAACTGCTATGCCACTGACGATGCAGCCCTGGTTGAACGGTACTTTCCCGGACAGGAGATCCGGATTTATGAAATGGGATACCACAATATCAAGATCACTACTCCTGAGGATATCGGGATCGGTGAGGCGATATACAAGACCGTGACCGGTAACGCGTAACGTCTTACAATTACTTGTCACACGTCACTTTTTTTATTTGGTTTTCTCGCCTCATTTTGTATATTAGGAACCCTGCGAGAAGCTCGCATATGTTTTCCTGGTGAGGTAGCTCAGTTGGTTAGAGCACAGGATTCATAACCCTGAGGTCGAGGGTTCAAATCCCTCCCTCACCACCAGTTTGAAGCGGGTGTAACTCAGTTGGTAGAGTGTTTGCTTCCCAAGCAAAATGTCGCGAGTTCGAGTCTCGTCACCCGCTCATCAGGTCAGTTTAACCACCCATGACCATGCCACAACACTCCACTCCGATTTTCACGACCCCGATTACGGCACTCGAGATCAACACGACACAGATCGTTGACGGCCAGATGGCTCGCCACCTCGGTATCGAGATGGTTGAGGTCGGTCCCGACTTCATGACGGCAAAAATGCCGGTAGACCACCGGACCATCCAGCGTATAGGCATCCTGCATGGTGGCGCATCGCTCGCCCTGGCTGAAACGGTAGGCAGCATTGCCGCATCATACTGTATCGACAGGGAAACCTCCTTTATTGTCGGGCAGGAAATCAACGCCAATCACATCCGATCAGTCCGCGAAGGCTTTGTGTATGCAAAAGCCATGCCCTTCCACCTTGGCAGGACATCACATGTCTGGGATATCAGGATCACCAATGAGGAAGAAAAGCTTGTCTGTGTCAGCCGCTTTACCGTTGCGGTGCTCAAGAAACGCTAAAAGCTCTCCCCAACTTACTCGTTTTATCGAAAAGTTTTCATAACTTGTAAGACTGTAATTCCTGATTTCCACCATCTTTGGCTCTATTCAGTAAGGGTATGCCGTTAGAAACCACCACCGATAGCGAACTTCAGCTGCAGCGACTTGCAGCAGAGCAAAAATCCCGTAAGAAATGGCTGCTGGTGCAGCCGGTAAGCAACACCAGCATGATGGTGGATTCCGGCACGGTCAGCATGCCTCTCAACCTGCTTATGGTTGCGACGCTTGCAGGAGAACTGTTCGATATCACGTTCATCGATGAACGACTGGGCGACAAGGTTCCGCAGGATTTGTCCGCATTCGACGTGGTGGCCATTACCTCCAGGACCCTGAACGCGACCAAGGCCTATGCCATTGCCGACAGGGCGAAAGCACAGGGCAAGATTGTGCTTCTTGGTGGAGTGCATCCTACTATGCTGCATGACGAAGCCACTGCACATGCCACAAGCGTGGTGTACGGCGAGATCGAATCGGTCTGGACCGAACTCGCTACAGATATCATCCTTGGCAGGATGAAACCGGTGTACAGGGCTGCAACCCTGAAACCGATGACCTCGATGCATCGCCCTGATTTCAGCTACGCTATGCAGACAAAGAATGCTAAGCGCTACAGTTCCCGCATCCCGATCCTGGCAACAAAGGGCTGCCCGGTCGGGTGCAACTTCTGCACAACACCCACCATCTACGGCAAGAACTACCGCTACAGGGAAATTGATTTCGTGCTTGACGAGATGCGCTACCACCAGGAGCGACTGGGCAAAAAGAAGGTGAACTTCTCGTTCATGGATGACAACATCAGTTTCAGGCCGAAGTATTTCACCGAGCTCCTCGAGGAAATGGCAAAGCTTAACGTGCGCTGGAATGCCAATATTTCGATGAACTTCCTGCACAAGCCGGAAATAGCCGAACTGGCAGGACGTTCCGGCTGTGACCTGATGAGCATCGGGTTTGAATCGCTCAACCCGGAAACACTCAAAAGTGTCCACAAGGGATCGAACCGCCTTGACAATTACGAAACAGTGGTATCCAACCTGCACAGGAACAAGGTTGCTATCCAGGGATACTTCATGTTCGGGTTCGATAACGACAGCGAGGAAAGCTTCCAGCTCACCTATGACTTCATTATCCAGAACAGGATCGAGTTCCCTGTATTTTCTCTTGTCACCCCCTTCCCGGGCACCCCTTACTATGACGAGATGAAACCCAGGCTCCGGCACTTCGACTGGGACAAGTACGACACCTACCACTACATGTTCGAGCCAAAAGGTATGACCACTGACAGATTCCTTCGCAATTTTGTCAAGCTGCAGCAGGAGGTCTACAAGCCACGGGCTATTATGAAACGCATGCAGGGAAAACCCTTGAACTGGGTCTGGCTTGCCAACATCATGATGAACCGTTTCACCAGCAAGCTGAAACCAGAAATCTACTTATAACCCCGGCCCCTCGGGGGAATTTAGGGGACGTTGTTCCGTACCCACAGTTCCCCCCTGACTTCTCATAACATTACCTCCAGCTTTCGGCGCCAATATCTATCAGCTTTAACTGTTGTTCAGAAAGTCCTGCATCCGAAAGTACGCAATGCAACAGACGTTACCAGATAAATCATATATCTGGAATAGTTGTATATTGTGTGCATAATGACAGCTCCCCAAACACAACACAGTGAGTTTTATGCCACGAGGACCCCGACTCGATGCCCCGGGAACTCTCCATCATGTCATGATCAGGGGTATTGAAAAAAGAACCATTGCCCAGGATACTGCCGATAGAAAAGAACTGCTTCGCCGTGTCGGCTATTTATCGGCAACAACTGAAACACGGATTTTCGCATTTGCCCTGATGCCGAACCATCTTCATATCCTGCTCATGAGCGGTCCATATGGCTTACCCGCTTTCATGCGCAGACTTCTGTCAGGGTATGCACAGTACTTCAATCGTCGCCATAAACGAGTTGGGCACCTTTTTCAGAACAGGTATAAATCGATTATCTGTGATGAAGAAACCTACTTTGCGAAGCTTGTTGCCTATATCAATCTCAATCCATTGCGTGCTAACCTGGTCCATTCGCTTCATGAACTCTCAACTTATCCATGGACAAGTCATGCAGTGATGATGCAAAAAACCGACTATGATTGGGTAGAGCGTAGATATGTGCTGGAGTTTTTCGGAAACAGTGAAGCTACAGCCCTGCAAGCTTACCTGGATTTCATGAAAGAAGAGCTTGGAATTGATAGAACACAAGAACTCTCTGGCGGTGGTCTTATCCGCTCTCATGGAGGATGGTCAAAAGTACAGTCTATGAGAACAGCAGGAAAAAATCCGCAGGGAGATGACCGAATCCTTGGCAATGAGGCTTTTGTGAAAAAGATCCTGAAGGATGCTCAGGATAGAAATACATGCAGTGTAACGTTAAAAGAACGAATAAACCGGTTTTCCAGGGATATTGAACAGGCGTGCAACCAAGCGAATGTCTCGTTGTCATTGCTTTCCTCTGGAAGCAAAAGCTGCGCATTGCCTGCAATCAGAAAACAACTGGCAATGAAAGCCGTGTTCGAATATGGTATATCAAAGGCAGAAACAGCCAGGCGGCTAGGAGTAACAACCAATGCCGTAAGTTATATGCTTAAAGGCAGATGATGAGTCCTCAACGGATTTTTCTTCGGAGCAACTGTGGGTACGGAACAACGTCCCCTACTTTTTGAAAAGCCCGCATGGCGGGCTTTTCATTGGTCGTGCTCAATCTTCTTTGATATCGAGCTTAAGGGAGAGCTCTTTGAGCTGTTCGGGGCTGACTTCAGACGGGGCGTGCATCATGAGGTCCTGGGCGGACTGGTTCATCGGGAAGGCGATGACTTCACGGATGTTCTGTTCGTCGCGCAGGATCATGACGAGACGGTCGAGGCCGGGGGCGATGCCGCCATGCGGTGGTGCACCCATCTTGAAGGCTTCGATCATGTGGCCAAACCGCTTGTCGACTTCTTCTTTGGGGTAGCCTGCGATTTCGAAGGCTTTGTACATGATGTCGGGCCGGTGGTTACGGATTGCGCCGCTGGATAGCTCGATGCCATTGCAGACGATATCGTACTGGTAGGCGAGAATATCGAGCGGATCCATGGTATCGAGCGCTTCCATTTCACCCTGGGGCATGGAGAACGGGTTGTGTGAGAACTCGATCTTTTTGAGTTTTTCGTCGTATTCGAACATTGGGAAGTCGACGATCCAGCAGAAAGAGAGTTCATTGGGATCGAGTTCGAAGAGGTCGGAGAAGTACTCGCGCATACCGCCCATAATTTTGCAGGTCGGTGCCCACTTGCCTGCACCGAAGAAGACGACGTCTCCCTTTTCGAGACCGAGTCGATCCTGCAGGGCTGCCATTTCGTTGTCCTTGAGGAACTTGACGATCGGGCCTTTCGGGCCTTCTTCACGGAACTGGATGTAGGCAAGCCCGGGTGAACCAAGCTCTTTTGCACGGCGTTCTGCCTTGTCGTAAAACTGGCGGGACTCCCCTCCCCTGCCTTTGAGTACCATGGCCTTGACGGCACAGCCCTCTTTTGCGTTGGAGGCGAATACCTTGAAGGATGAGTCGCGGAAAAGGTCGGAAACGTCTTCGATTTCGAGCGGTACACGAAGATCGGGCTTGTCGGAACCGTAGCGGTCCATGACCTCGCGGTAGCTGATGCGAGGGAAAGGAAACGCGGTGATCCTTTTGCTGCTCATGGTTTCGACAAGGTGCTTGAACATGCCTTCGAGGATCTCGAACAGGTCGTCCTGCTCGATGAATGCCATCTCCATATCGACCTGGTAGAATTCACCGGGGCTGCGGTCTGCACGGGCATCTTCATCTCGGAAGCACGGTGCAATCTGGAAGTACCGCGGGAAACCTGAGACCATGAGCAGCTGCTTGAACTGCTGGGGGGCCTGTGGCAGTGCATAGAACTTGCCGGGGTTGAGGCGGCTCGGTACGAGGAAGTCACGGGCGCCTTCAGGTGAACTTGCTGTAAGAATCGGGGTCTGGATTTCGGTGAATCCACGATCTTCGAGGTAGCGACGCACCTTGCTGGTGAGCTGGCTACGGAAGATGATGTTCTGGTGAATCTTCTCACGACGAAGATCGAGAAAACGGTAGGTCAGGCGCAATTCCTCTGAGGTCTGCGGCTCGTCAGCTACCGGAAACGGCAGCGGTATGGCCTGGCTTTCAACCCTGATGGAGGAAAGGACGACTTCTATACGGCCTGAGGCAAGCCTGGGGTTGACTGTTTCGGGTGAACGGAGCACAACCCGGCCTTCGACGGCAATAACGGATTCAGTATGGAGTTTTTCAGCTTCCCGGAAGAGTTCTGCATCTTCAGGATTGACGATGAGCTGGCATATACCGGTATGGTCACGAAGGTCTATGAAGATAAGGCCGCCATGGTCGCGTTTGCGATGGATCCAGCCGGCAAGCCGCACCATCTGCGACTCCTGTTCCTCTGTAAGGTGTCCCGAGAAGTGTGAACGGAACCTGTTCTGTATTTCTATTCCTGACAATGCGCTCATAATTCGTTTAGGCGGTGTGGGTGTAAACTGAAAACACTGAATATGCTGATTTTTTCATGATTATGGAAACGCTCCATTGAGCATCAGTACACCAGTTCTCCCCCGAATTCACGGATAATGGTTTTGACGACCTCGTTGTTTTCCGATAGCTCCCTGTAGAGCGTGAAGATTGTCTGCTCCCTTGTCGAATGGTCCCGCTCGGCATCGTATCGGATCGAGAGCCGTACAGGAATCCCGTAAAATTCGGCTATTTCGCTGCTGAGAAGTGCGGCATCTGCTGAAAGCTCTTCGTAGGAGAATCGTCTGCCGCAGCTCATGACGAGGGCTCCCTGTTCGCTGCCGGTAAGTTCACATGCCTGCAGGTGGGTGACGAGTACCCTGAGCCCCTTGTTAAGGAGGCTGTCCTGAAACTGTTTCCACTCGGTCCTGAATTTCTCGACTTCAAGCACCCCTTCGTATGGAGCACCCATGGCCCCAGCAACTGGTGCCCCTGCTGCTGGCACCTCGAGCGGTCGGTCTTTCTGCTTACGGGTGAAGTTCGAGAGCTTTTTCTGCCAGGCAGTGAAATCGACCTGCGGCATGGCAGTGGGTGGCGGAGGTGGTGGAGGGGCTGCCTGCACGGGTGCCTCCTGCACGGGAGGGGTTTTCGGAGCCTGCCTTGAAGGCTGGGGAGCGCTAACCGCCGGGGAAGCTTGCCGCGCAGCCGGGGCTTTCTTCGGGGCCACTGCTCCCGATGAGCTCTTTCGGGCGCTGGAGGCTTTGGCTACCGGCTGTTTCGGAGTGTTCCCTTTACTCAGCCGGCTGCCAGAGGCTTTTTTTTTTATCCTGCACAGGCCGAGCAGGGTGAGTTCGAAACGAAACTGGTATTCGTACTGGTACCTGAGGTCCTGCCTTGCCCGCATGAGCTGCTCGACAATATCCATCAATTCATCGGGGGTGAACTGCCCTGCGCTCTGCCGGTAACGTTCACGAACGGCTTCGGTGCGCTCGATCAGCCTGGGAGATCGAAGGTTGTGCAGAACGAGGAAATTGCGGAAATGTTCGATGAGCTTCTCAAGGAAATCCTGCTCGTCATAACCATTGTCGATAACAAAACGGGCAACCTGAAGCATGCTTGCTGGATCTTCCCCTGCTGCGGCGTCGCTTACCTGGAAGAAGTGCTCGTCGTCTATGTAGTTGAGCAGTTCGGCGGCCTGGGCGTACTCGATAGCCGAGGCTCCGTCGGCACCTATGGAAAACGCGATGACCTGGTCGAAAATGCTTTGTGCGTCACGCATGGAGCCCTGTGCCTTGCGGGCGATGAGCTGTAGGGTTTCGGGAGTTACCTCGATACCTTCAGAAGCTGCGATGCCCTGGAGCTGGCGTTCGATTTCTGCCAGGGGGATCCGTTTGAAGTTGAACCGCTGGCAGCGCGAGGATATGGTTGCCGGGATCTTGTGCAGCTCGGTGGTGGCAAAAATGAAAATGGCGTGGGGCGGCGGCTCCTCGAGGGTCTTGAGGAATGCGTTGAAGGCTGCTGTCGAGAGCATGTGGACCTCGTCGATGATGTAGACCCGGTAGCGGCCTTTCTGGGGACCGTAACGAACGTTTTCACGAAGCTGGCGGATATCGTCGACGCTGTTGTTGGAGGCGGCATCGAACTCTGAGATGTTGAGGCTGGTACCGGCATCGAAGTCGCGGCAGCTTTCGCATTCGCCACAGGGTTCGGTCACCTCCTGTCGGTAGTCGGCATCGCTGATCATTCGCTGGCAGTTGACCGCCTTGGCAAACACCCTTGCAGCGGTGGTCTTACCTACGCCCCGCAGACCGGAAAAGATGTAGCCGTGCCCGACGCGGTCAAGCCGGAGTGCGTTCTGTATGGTTGCTGTGATATGTTCCTGTGCGGTAATGTCTGCAAATTTTCCCGGGCGGTATTTCCGGGCTATGACCTGGTAGCTCATGCTTGCGTTCCTGGGGTATTGATGAATGCGACAACAGGCTCCTGCATGGCCTGGCGCATATAGCCGGTGATATCCTCTTCCATGGTACCAAGACGACCTGGAGGCAGCTCCTCTCTGCCGTTTTCCGCCTCGAGCAACTGCTGAGGTGGTACCTTCTCGTAAAGTTCATACAGTGACAATGTATGCAGGTCACAGCTTATCGCAAAGGTTCCTCCTTCAGTTTTATGAATAATATCCTGTTCCTCCATCAACCTGGCGATGGCACCGAGATGAATAGAGCCAAGACCCGGCACCTCTCTTGAAAGCCGCTTCATATCGATGCGAGAGCCCTGGTACTGGGCGCGTGCTATGGCTTCTATCACTGCAAGGATAGCATCCATGCCCCGGAGCGGATGAAGGCCTTCCTGCGATACGGGGCTTTGGCGGACTGCTCCGAGCGAGTAGACAAACTCTGCCCCGGTAAGCACGACAACCCAGATGAGATAGATCCAGAAAAAAAGCAGCGGGATGACAGCAAGTGCGCCATAAATGTGTTCGAATGTGGCGAAGGTGGAGACATAGAAGGAGAACCATTTCTTAGACAGTTCGAAAAGGAGGCTTGCGAGCACTGCCCCGCTGAAGGCATGCACAAAACGTACCCGCTTGTTTGGCACAAGAATGTAGAGCAGGAGAAAGCCCAGGAAACTGTTGAGAACCGGCAGCATCATGAGCAGCCGGGCCTGGAGGTCAGCCATGAAGCCTTCGGTAAAGAAGGTGTACCAGACGTACGAGGTGGCAAACAGGCTGCTGCCGATGAATACGGGGCCGAGGGTCAGCACGGTCCAGTACAGGGTAAACGCCTGGAAAAACTTTCTCGGGGCATCTACCCCCCATATATGGTTAATGGTGGTGTCGATAGTGGAGATGAGAAAGAGGGCGATAATAAAGAGGAAGATACCACCAAGAGTCGGGACGGTGGAGGTTTTGCGGATGAACTGCCAGAGGTACTCCCGTATGACTTCACCTGAAGCAGGCATGAAGTTCATGAGAATGAAATCATCGACGTACTGCTGGAAGGTGTCAAAAAAGGGTGAGATGCTGAGGATCGAAAGCGTGACCGCCATGAGCGGCACGAGGGAGAGAACTGTCTGGAATGCCAGTGAACCGGCACTGAGCAGGATACGATCCTGCACAAGGTTCTTGAGAAGAAAAACCGTGAATTCACGCAGATGGAGCCATCGTTCTTCGAGCTTCATGGCAGAGATATCTACAGGTGAAGTATACTGCCCTTAATTTACGATTTATCTGCAACATATCCTGTCTCTCCCCTTGCGCTCCCGGAACGGACCGGGAGGATAATGAGCAGGCCAAGGAGAAAAAAGAGAAGCAACGAACCGAGCGCGATACGCTGGTCACCTGCCTGCGAGGAGATGAGCCCGAAAAGGGCGGGGCCGAGGATTGCTGAAGCTTTTCCGAAGGTGCCGTCGTAAAACCCGAAAAACTCTGTCACGTGCTTTGGCGGGGTGAGCCGGGCCATCATGGAGCGTGACGCGGCCTGTGATGAGCCCATGGACATGCCTGCCAGGAGACCGGTGGCGAAAAAGAGTGGCTTGCCCGTGGTTATGATGGCCATGATGATCACCAGGAACCAGATAAGCAGTGTCAGGACTATGGTGCGCTTTGGACCAATGCGATCGGTGATGATGCCGAACACGACCGAGCCGAGGATTGCGGTGGTCTGCACCAGCATGAAAAAGACCATCAGCTCTGATGCGGTAAACCCAAGGGTGTTCTGGGCATAGATCGAGGCAAAGGCGATGATGGTGAGAATCGCATCGTTGTAAAAGAAAAAAGCCACGAGGAACCGTGCCAGGTCGGGGTACTGCATGATATGCCTGACCGTATGGCGTACCTCCCTGGCTGCACGGGCGAAATCGGGACGACTGCGGTCCCTGGCCGGTCGGTCACGCATGACGAGAAAGATCGGGGAAGCGAACAGGGCGAAAAAGAGGGCAACCACGAAAAAGCTCAGCTGGATAGACGCACTGTTTTCCGGCACGACTCCCCCCCGGAGCAGTGGGTAGAGCAGGATGAGAATGGAGAGCGCGCCCAGGTAGCCCATTGCATACCCATAGCCTGATACCCTGCCAATGCTGCGCCTCGAGGCGATATCGGGCAGATAGGCATCGTAGAAGACCAGCCCTCCCTCGAAGCCGATATTGGCGATGATGAACAGCAGGAGCGCCGCGATAACCCACCCGGGGCCGCTGAAGGCGAGCAGGGCCGTGGCAAGCACCGCCATGAGGGTAAAGAGAAAGAGAAACCGTTTACGGCTTCCGGACTGGTCGGCAGCTGCCCCGAGAAAAGGCGATACAATCGCGACAGTGAGCATGGAGAGGCTTACTCCGACTCCCCAGAGAGCGTCGCCGGCAGGATCGCCCTGGCAGATGATGTTCTTGAAATAGAGAGGGAAAACAAACGTCACGATCATGACGCTGAACGAGGTATTGGCATAGTCGAACAGGAGCCAGCTAAACAGGCGTGATCGTGAATGCACGGGTCCTTGCAATTTCTGGTTCAGGCCAGCCGGACGCCCCTGCCTTCCGGAGTTCCAGGGCAGGCGTCCGGGGCATGGTAAAAGCTTACTGCAGGCTTTCGATAGCAGCCTGGAACATCCTGCGTCCATCTTCCGACCCAAGCAGGAGATCACTTGCACGCTCTGGATGGGGCATCAAGCCGAGTACGTTGCCGGCCTTGTTGGTAATGCCTGCAATGGAATCAGCCGAACCGTTGAGGTTCGCTTCCGGGGTCTCGTTGCCCTCTGCATCACAGTAGGTAAAAGCCACCTGGCCGTTTGCATGGAGTTCCTGGAGGGTCTCCTGTGGTGCGAAATAATTGCCTTCACCATGAGCTACAGGGAGGCTGAGCACCTCTCCTTCGCGGTACAGTGAGGTAAAGATGGTCCGGTTGTTGCGGACCTTGACCGGCAAGGTGCGGCAGATAAACTTTTTCTTCCGGTTCCTTGTCAGTGCGCCCTCAAGCAGCCCTGACTCGAGCAGTACCTGGAAACCGTTGCATATCCCCAGCACAGGCCTGCCCTTTGCGGCAAATTCTACAACCTCCTGCATGATAGGGGAAAACCGGGCTATAGAGCCAGCCCTCAGGTAGTCTCCGTAGGAAAAACCGCCGGGCAGGATAACCATGTCGCACCCCTGGAGGTCGTGGTCATTGTGCCAGAGCATTCTGACACGGGTGTTGGGAAATGAACCGGCTGCATGCGCAGTATCGGCATCGCAGTTCGATCCGGGAAAAACTACTACCCCTATGGTAACCTCAGCCATTCTTCAGCGTTTTTAATTGATGGGTTCCAGTTCGATCGAATAATCTTCCATGACCGTATTGGCCAGGAGTTTGCGGCAGATCTCCTCGCTCTTGCGCTCGGCTTCCGCAAGGTCGCTTTCATTGATAGAAACCTCGATGTACTTGCCGATCCTGACATTATCGACCGATGAATAGCCGAGGTTGTCCAGAGCGTGCTGAACCGCCTTGCCCTGTACATCAAGAATCGACGGACGAAGGGTAACCTTGATTTTTGCCTTGTATGCCATGCTTGCGTTGTCTTGCGTGTTATAACCTTGTACTGACACTAACCGTTACTGCACCCGGCTTCCGGGAGCAGGCCATACTAGAGGACGGTCTCTCTCACGAGCAGCCTCAGGGAGTTAAACACTCCCTGCAGAATATACAATAACATGAAGAGAAAAAAAGCCTTGGCCTGGCAGATAAGGAGACAAAAAACCACAATGACCCATATCGCAACACCAAGCGCCTGAAAACCCGATGACCTGCCGAACCGTGGAAGTGCTCCGTAGGCTATCCTGCTCTGCATGAGTACGGCGAGCATGATATAAAGCAGGGCAAGCATGACAAGCGGTGAGGTGCCGCTGAAAAGGCCGGGGTCTCGCAGCACCCAGATAACAAATGATGCCACGGTCACTGCCGATACCGGAGACGGAAGGCCGACGAATGCATCGGTACTGCTGCCGGCACCACCGATGTTGAACCGTGCAAGCCTGAGTGCCGTAGCGAGGGCAAGCAGGAAACTGAGGAGCACCCCGCCAATGCCAAGGCTGTCGAAGCCGAATGCATAGGCAAGATAGGAGGGAGCTATACCGAACGAGACAAGGTCTGAAAGTGAATCGAGCTGGCCTCCGAACTGCGTCTCGCTCCTGGTCAGGCGGGCAACGAACCCGTCGGCGCCATCGAGGAACGCGGCGAGAATGATGAGCCATCCGGCGACCTCCAGGCTGCCCGATCCCGACATGATGAGCGAAGCATAGCCGCACAGCATGTTCATGAGCGTCAGGAGCGACGGAAGAACTGATGAAGGAAATGGACGCCTCATAGTATCACTGCACTCTTAATAACTCTCTTCCATCGAAGGAAAATCCCCAGTACGGACATCGTCGACATACCTGCTGACTGCATCGAGCATGATGCTATCGAGGTCGGCATAACGACGGACGAAACGGGGATGGAAGTCCTTGCTGAGGCCAAGCATATCGTTAATGACAAGGACCTGGCCATCACATGCAGGACCTGCACCGATGCCGATAGTCGGAATGGAAAGCTCTGCGGTAACCTTGCGGGCCAGCTCTGAAGGAATTTTTTCCAGGACGATGGCAAATGCACCTGCCTGTTCCAGGTGCAGTGCGTCCTGCAGGAGCGATTCGGCTTCTTCCTCTTCGCGTGCACGGACCTTGTAACTGCCAAACTTGTAGATCGACTGGGGGGTCAGGCCGAGATGACCCATGACTGGAATACCGACATCGGTAATACGCTTGACAGCCTCTTCGATGACACGCCCCCCTTCTATCTTGACGGCGTCACATTCATTGTCTTTCATGATCATGCCTGCGTTTCGCAGCGCCTCGTGGCTTGAGAGCTGGTAGCTCATGAACGGCATGTCGATGACAACCATTGCCCGGCTGCTTTCTGCCTGCACACCTTTCACCACGGCCCTGGCATGGTAGACCATCTGTTCTATGGTGATGGGAAGCGTGGTGTTATGCCCGGAAAACACATTGCTTGCAGAATCTCCCACAAGCACCACATCAATGCCGGCCCTGTCGAGAATCCTTGCCGTGGTGTAGTCGTAAGCGGTCAGCATCGAGATCTTCTCGCCTGCGGCTTTCATCTCCTGGAGGCGCTTGGTGGTAACGTGAGGTAGTTTTTCCTGTGTCATGACGGGCAAGATGGTTAAATACTCAAAATAAGGCAAAAAGATCTTGAGGGTCAAGCTTTTCGACCTTGACATCCCAGCATGAACCTGCAGCGGTCTCAACTGATGCTGCCAGCTGGTCGCAGGAGGGCGGATCCGGGACCAGCTCATCAAGCACGATGCTTTTCCGGGCAAGTTCTTCATCCACCTGCCGGGCAAGGTCGCTGCCGGGCCCGCCAAGGAGTTCGCCAAGCCCTTCGCGGCTTCGACGCAATGGCAGTGAACCGTGCTGAAGGAGAACCTTCCCGCTGCGTCGCTGGGCGGAACCGACCAGTTTTCTTCCCCCGGCCTGGAGCTCATAACGAGCTGAGGATGTGAAACAGCTCTGCGATGCCCGGCTCTGCCGGTAACGGGTAGCAAAACTGCTGCCCCCTCGGGCGAAGTCGGTCTGAATGCCATGCAGGGCGAGTGCTTCACGGAGCACCTCATGAACCATCCGGTAGAGTTCGGCATTGGATAGCTCTGCATCGGAAAAAAAAGAGTAGGTGAACTCGTCTCCATGCAGCACTGCCCTGCCTCCGGTTGGACGGCGGACAACGTCTATGCCTTGCATGGCACATCGAGCATAATCGATTGCACTGTCGTCCTGCCCATGGCCGAGCGAGAGCGCATGGGGCTCCCATGCATAGCATCTCCACAAAGGAGATTGCTGGCCAAAACGTGCCTGGAACCTGCCGTCACGGAAAAGCTCCATGAGCCTGCGGTCTATCTCCATGTTGCGTTGGCCTGGAGCGGCACCTGTAGAAACGATATAGACCCGATCGAACTGCATAGTACGTGACGTGTGACTCCTCACTGCCTGGCCGGGAAGCGACTGAGGATTTTTCCGACGGCCTTGTCGATATCCTGCTGCATTTTTTCCGGAGTCGAATACTCCCTGACGATATCCGTAGCCATGCCGCGCCATACCAGGTCACGTGTACGAGCATCTATGAGGTCTATGACAAGGCTTCCTTCTTCATAGTAGCTAACATAGGTATACCCTCCATATGGCCCCCACCATGGCCTGTACCAACCGCCTCCCAGGGAAAATTCAACCCCCGGCCTGTGTTCATAGGTTTTGAGTTTCCTGATGCCTGCATGCACGTGGACAATCAGGTCTGCTCCCTCGCGTGTCCTGAGGCTGTAGCCCATGGCGGAAAGCTCCTTTTCGACCGCAGCCTGCACTCGCTTGTAGATAAGCGGGTTTTCAACCAGCATGTCCCCTTTCCTGATCCCCTCACTTTTGTCGGGCCAGCGGTAGGTACTGTAGGCGGAAAAGTCCGCATTGGTATCGTAATCAGAGACCACAGACATGGTCGAACAGGCCCCCAAGAGCATCACTATGATGCTGACGCCAAGAATTCGCAGCATATTCATGATTGAAATCTATTGATAACCCCGGGTTCATACCGACACCGGAGCCGGTTGCAGAAAAATACTCCACTCTCTTTAAAGTAACATATTTTGAGTTACCTGTTACCAGCAGAAGATGCTTGTAACGTATCACGCACAACCTGTCTCTTGTAACGGATCACTCGTCTCTTGCTTGCGAGTCTGCCCCCGGTCCCCTATCTTCCCCGAGGAGTTTTTTTCCTTAATTTGAACGGATACGACCATGACTGTAAAGGAGATACTGGAAACCTACCGGAACATCGCTGTTGTCGGAATTTCAGACAAACCCGAGCGCCACAGCAACAGCGTAACACGCTACATGATGCAAGCCGGCTACAGGATCACGCCTGTCAATCCTATGCTCGACGAGGTTTTCGGACTCCGCTGCTACCCCTCCCTGTCGGAGATTCCCGAAGAGGAACGCTCGACCATCGAGCTGGTCAATATTTTCCGCCGTCCGGCAGATGTGCCACCTGTTGTAGACCAGGCGATCGAGATCGGGGCAAAAGCGATCTGGATGCAGCTGGGCATCACCAATGAGGAGGCTGCTCTGAAAGCAAGGGCTGCGGGACTGGAGGTAGTTCAGAACCTCTGCATCGCTGTTGAACACCAGCAGCTCCTGGGATAAGGACCGCCATGCAGAACATCCGCACCGCACTCATCTTCGGGGGTAATTCTCCGGAACACGAGATATCGATTATCTCTGCCCGGGCAGTCGCCGCTGCAATCGACAGTTCGAAACGGGAACTGGTCCCCCTTTACGTATCGCATGATGGCAGGTGGTATGGAGGGGCGACTGCTGCAGATATCCTTGCACTTGATATATCGGAACTCCTTAAAAATGAATCACTTGACGCAATCCGCCAGCAACTGGATGCACGGTGCTGTGCCGGAGAGGATGACCTGTTCGGATTCGATTTCAGGCAGCAGCGTATAGAGGTGGCATTCCCTATCATCCATGGATCATACGGAGAAGACGGTCGTCTGCAGGGCCTTCTCGATATGTTCGGCATTCCTTATACCGGCTGCGGCGTTGAAGCCGCTGCCCTGACCATGGACAAGGCGGCTACGAAAGTGGTGGCAATGCATGCCGGAATAGCTGTGGCTGATTTCTTTTCCTGCTGGAGGCATGAGTACGCCGAAAATCCCGACAGGATCGAGCAGATGGCCCTGGAGCGGTTCCGGTTCCCGTTTTTTGTCAAGCCTGCCCACCTGGGCTCGTCTGTGGGAATCACGAAAGTACATCGAGAGGAAGAGTTGCGCCAGGCCTTTTCTGAAGCGTTCCGGCTTGACAACAGGGTTCTCTGCGAGGAGATGGTTCAGGGCCGGGAGGTTGAGGTTGCCGTACTTGGCAACGATGATGCCTATGCTGCCATGCCGGGTGAAATAGAACCCGGAGGCGATTTCTACGATTTCCGGGACAAGTATGTGCAGAGCCAGGCACAGTTCTTTATCCCTGCCAGGGTTGATGCCGCTATGCTTGAGAAGATCAGGAAAGAGGCTCTGAAAACCTACCATGCTCTTGGCTGCAGGGGTATGTCGAGGATTGACTTTTTCGTGAGTTCAGCATCGAGCCAGGTTGTTCTTAATGAGGTCAATACGATCCCTGGTTTTACGCCGATCAGCATGTTTCCGAAAATGATGGCCGCTTCGGGCATGGAGTTCCCGGAACTGGTGGAAAAATTGCTCTCGCTTGCCTTGGAAAAAAGGGATTGAAGCGATAAAATTGACCATGAACACCGATCCGCACCACCTGTTTGCCGAAGTCTCGCTCGACATTGCGAGAGGCGCGTACCATGCCGGCGCCCAGAAGCTGGAACATGCCAGGGAGGAATATGCAGAAAGCTATACTTACCATGTACTGCTTGGCAAGGCGCTCAAGGGGATCGGGCGTTACCGGGAGGCAAAAGATGCGTTCATGGCCTGCTGCCGGCTGGCGCCTCACAACGAAGTGGCCCGAGAGGAACTGCTGGATGTGCACTTCCTGGTACTTGACGAACCTGCCGACTCCCTGGCTTTCGAACTTGAAGAGCTCTCGATAGCACTCCAGGATTTTTCTCCCCCCACAGCCCAGGAAACATCTGATCCGACTCCTGTTGCCGAACAACGGCAGCCCTTTTCTGACGAAGAGAGCATTCCCATCCCCACTGAAAGCCTCGCGGGCCTGTTTGCAGCCCAGGGTGCAATCAAGAAAGCGATCAGGGTCTACACGGAACTTATCGGGATCAATCCGGAAAAGTCCGAAATCTATAAAAATCGGATACATGAACTCCTGGATAAACTCTGAAGCCTTCTCTGCTGTTAGAACCGTTGAGATGACACGCTGTCAGGCACTTTCAATCACCAGCTGAAAACCCATACGCTCTTGTTCCGATCCATTGTGCAGCTTTTTTTGTTCCTGGCATTCACCATGCTCAGCTACGCCCCCCGGGCAGCTGCAGCGGTGACAACCAGGGAAGAGACAACAGAACTTAGCCTCGAGCAGTGCATTGCCATTGCCATAGAACGTGCTGCCTCTGCAGAAAATGCCCGAAACGAGCTAAAGCTAAGCGGTGTTGAGGTGCTTAAACGTTACGGGCAGTTTCTCCCGACAGTAACAACACGGGCAACCTACACACCTGTGAATGTGTCGAGAACTTATGCATCGGGAAGCACCATTCGTACCGACAGTGAAACGGTAAGCCTTTCGGTTGCAGCTGCGCTCAATATTTTTAACGGTCTGGGTAACTACGCATCACTCCGGCAGGCGCTGGAGGGCCGGGAGGCAAGCAGGATGACCCTACAGAGGGCTCTACAGACTATAGCCTATGACGTAACGGAAGCCTATTACCAAGTGCTGCTTGACCGCGAGCTTCTCAAGATTGCCGAGGAAAACCTGAGAACGTCACGCGACCGATTGATGCTGACGAGTCGGCAATATGAAATCGGCCTGAAGCCGATCACTGAGTTCTACCAGCAGGAAGCCGATACCGCCCAGGCTGAACTTGAGGTTATCAGGGCAGAACAGCGCCTGCTCGGTTCCAGGATCGGGCTGCAGAAGCGTCTGAGGCTAGAACCTGAACGGGAGGTAAGGATTGCACAGGTGAGAGAGAAGGACATTCTTCCCGAGCCTCCAGCAGCCACCGCCGATCTGATCGACACTGCCCTTTCGAACCGTCCGGACCTGGCCGGAGCTGAACGAAGCTCCAGGGCTGCTGCATGGGGTGTGGCATATGCGCGGTCGACACGATGGCCAAGCATTGACCTCCAGTTTACCACCTCGACAGAAGGCTACAACTACTACCGCGGTTTTGACTACCCTGACCTCCACGAACAGCTTGAAGATGGTATCGACTACTCCCTTGGCCTGAGCATGAACTGGGCCCTGTTTGACGGCTTCATGACCCGGTATACTGTTGAACAGGCAAAGGTTTCCCAACTCAGGACACAGCTTGCAGAACGTGACCTGCACGATGACGTGGTTCTTGACGTTCGGCTGGCCGCTGCTGGCCTGGAAGCTGCTATGCAACAGCTTGCGACAGCAGAGGAGGGGCTGAAAGCTGCCCGTAAAGCGTATGAATCAATCATGAAAAAGTTCGAACTGGGTGCGACCGGATTTATTGAAGCCCAGAATGCCAGCGCCTCGCTTGTAACGGCGCTCTCCGAAAAAACCCAGGCTGCCTACAACCTTGCGCTGCAGAAGAGTGCGCTTGATTATGCTACAGGCAGCATCCCCTACCAACCAAAACCATCTCCAGGACATGGCGAAACTGAGTGAGAGGAAAAAAAGAACCCGATATGTCATCGCAGCCGCCATCGTTGGCGGCCTGTTTCTCCTGGGTATCATCCTGTGGAAAACCACCGCTACCCCCGACACGGAAATCTCGGCTGAACAATCGTTCCGCAAGGAAGTTGTGCATTATGTGACAGCCACAGGGAAAATCGAGCCTGAAATTGAGGTCAACCTCTCTCCTGATGTCTCGGGAGAGATCATAGAGCTCCCGGTTCGTGAAGGAGAAACGGTCCGCCAGGGCGACCTGCTCTTCAAGATCCAGCCAGACATGTACATCAAGCAGGTTGAACAGGGGGAAGCACGCCTGAACCTTTCAAGAGCTCAAAGCCTTGAAGCACGAGCAAGGAACATGAAGGCTGAAGATGATTTCCGCAAGGCCTCGCTGCTCTACGAGGAAGAGCTTATCTCCCAGAGCGACTACCTGACGGCCAAGACCAATGCGGAAGCCTCTGCTGCTTCGTTTGAATCGTCACTCTACACCATACGCCAGAACCAGAGCTTGCTTGACCAGGCACGTGAACAGCTTGAAAAAACAGTGGTAAAAAGCCCGATAGACGGGGTGATCATTGCGCTGGAAAGCAAGTCGGGTGAACGGGTTGTCGGGACCGGCCAGTTCCCCGGAACCGAGGTACTGACGATTGCAAACCTCGACAGCATGCAGGTTGAAGTGGAGGTCAACGAGAACGATATCGTCAACGTGGCGCTTGATGACCCGGTCGTGGTGTCTGTCGATGCCTTTACGAACCGGAAGTTCGACGGGGTGGTTCGCGAAATTTCCAATTCGGCGATAACCCAGGGCGAGGGAACCCAGGAGGAGGTCACCAATTTTGCCGTAAAAATCAGGATCCTCAACCATGATCGGCTGCTCAAGCCCGGCATGAGCGCAACAGCTGATATCGAGACCGAGCGGGTGCAGGATGCGCTTGTTGTTCCCATTCAGAGCGTAACGTTGAGGAAACACGCTTCTGGACCGGACACAGGAAACAACCCGGGAGTGGGTGAGATGAGAGAAGGGGTATTCGTGGTTGAGGGATCTGTTGCCCGCTTCAGGCCTGTCGAAACCGGAACGACAGACAATACCCATATCGTGATTGACAACGGCATAACGGAGGGCGAACTGGTTGTTACAGGGAGTTACAGCGCCATTTCACGGGACCTGGAAGATGGAGAGCCGGTCAGGCTGAAAAACGGGAGCAGGTAATGGAAACGTCGATTATCCATATGGAAGGGATTTCGAGGCATTACGAGATGGGTGAAGAGCTGGTCAAGGCGCTCGACGGAGTAGACCTCTGTTTCGACAAAGGAGAATATTCGGCTATCATGGGGCCATCCGGGAGCGGCAAGTCAACGCTCATGAATATCATGGGGTGCCTCGATACCCCTTCAAGCGGCCGCTACGAACTGAACGGACAGAATGTGGAGGAGATGGATGACGATGAACTCGCACGGGTCAGGAATCGGGAAATCGGGTTCGTATTCCAGACCTTCAACCTGCTTCCCCGCATGAACTGCCTGCAGAATGTGGAACTGCCGCTGATCTATGCAGGAGTCGACGCCCGACAGCGTAAGGAGCGTGCGATTGCTGCCCTGGAGCGGGTGAACCTTGCAGACCGGATCCACCACAAACCGACCGAGCTATCGGGCGGACAGATACAGCGTGTAGCGATTGCCCGCGCCCTTATCAACACGCCATCGATCATCCTTGCCGATGAACCGACAGGCAACCTCGACACAGCAACCAGCCATGATATCATGCAGATCTTCGAGGAGCTTTGGAAAGCCGGTAACACCATTATCCTGATCACCCACGAGGAAGATATTGCACAGTGTACCAGGAGAACCATACGCCTTCGTGACGGCCGTGTGGAAAGCGACATGAAACGATGAAATGAAGCCATTCCTGCACGAGACATATGAAAGCTTCAGGATGGCCTGGGATCAGATACGGAGCCAGAGGATACGCTCGTTCCTGACAGCGCTTGGTGTGATTATCGGTATTGTCTCGATCACGATGATGGGTACCGCAATCAGTGGCATCGACAAGGGGTTTGAAAAAAGCCTCTCGATGCTTGGTTACGATGTCGTCTACATACAGAAATCCTCATGGACATCTATGGGAGATTGGTGGCTGTACCGTAACCGTCCGGATCTGAAAACCGGGTATGCAGAAACCATCAATGACATTATCAGGGATGACGGTGACTCCCTGCTGGAAGTCGCCGTTGCGCAGATGTCTACGTTCAATGCCAGCGCAAGCTACCGTGACCGAAGTATTGAACAGGTCTATGCGATCGGCTCAACAGCAGACTACATGCGTACTGCATCGGGAGATATCGAGGAAGGACGCTTCTTCTTGCGCCATGAGGAGATGGCGGCAAACATGGTCTGCGTAATCGGAAGCGACATTGCCGAGGGACTATTCCCGGGAGGAGGCGCTGTAGGCAAGACGATACGGCTGAAGAACCGAAACTGCAGGGTTATCGGGGTCTTCCGCAAGCAGGGGAAATTCCTGGGACTGTTCAGTTTCGACAACCAGCTGCTGATGCCGCTTGATTCGTTCAGGCGTGTCTATGGTAGCAACCGGTATGTTACCATGCGCATAAAGCTGAAAGAGGGGGCGGCGATTGAAGAGGCACGTGACGAAGTGCGTGGCGTCATGAGGAGGGTCCGCCAGCTGAGGCCTGCTGAAAAGGATGATTTTGCAGTCAATGAGCAGCAGGCGTTCAAACAGCAGCTTGACCCGATCAAGAACGGCATTGCGGTTGCAGGACTGTTCATCACGGGTATGTCTCTCTTTGTAGGAGCTATAGGCATTATGAACATCACGTTTGTGAGCGTCAGGGAGCGAACACGGGAAATAGGCCTGCGAAAAGCACTCGGGGCACGACGAAGGACAATCCTGATGCAGTTCCTTATCGAATCCGTCACCATCTGCCTGCTGGGCGGGGCCGTTGGACTCTTGACTGCGCTTAGCATGACAGCCGGCATCAGTGCTTTCCTGCCTGATTTTCCACTGCCCTTTTCCCCTGCACTGGTGTTCCTCAGCCTCGGTGTCTCGGTGTTGACAGGCGTCATTTCAGGGTTTGCCCCTGCACTTTCTGCTTCACGGCTTGATCCTGCTGACTCGCTGCGTTATGAATAGGGAACTTCTGCGACAGGCTCTTGATTCGCTGAGAGCCAATACCCTGCGAACGATACTCACGGTGATGGGCGTATCGGTGGGCGTATTTTCGATCATTGCCGTGATGACAGCACTTGAGGCTATCGACCGCTCGGTTGCATCGGGCCTGTCGAGCCTTGGTGCCAATACCTTTGAACTCCAGAAGTACCCAGCAACCTTCATGAGTGGACATGGGCGAGGGCGTTTTACAAACCGACGCGACATCACCTACCGTGAGGGAATCCTCTTCAGGAACCTTATGGAAGGAAAAGCCCGAAACATCGGGCTCCAGGTGTCGACATCGGGAGCACAGGTAACATACCTGGAAAACGCTACGAATCCGGACGTCACCGTGTTCGGAGCCGATGAGCATTTTGCCGCTGCCAATGGCTTCGATATCGCTACAGGCAGGAACCTTACAGGACAGGATATTCTCTATTCCCGAAATGTGGCGGTTATCGGTGATGAAGTCAGGGCAAACCTCTTCAGCCCGGGCACCAATCCGGTAGGATCCCTTATAAAAGTGCGTGGCGACGTGTACCGGGTAGCCGGCGTATTCATGAGGAAGGGTGCGGCATTCGGCCAGAGCCAGGATAACCTGGTGGTGATTCCCCTTCCCCGTCACCTTGCCAGGATGAGCCATGGCAAAAGCATCAGCATAACAGTTGAAGCCCTTTCGAGAAAGAACTACCAGGCAACGATCGACCAGGCACTGGGCGCAATGCGTGTTGCCCGTGGACTGACGGTATCGGAACCTAACGATTTTGAACTGCGGACAAATGAATCACTGGTTGCGTCATTCAGGGAGTTCCAGCAGACCATAGCGATCGGGGCGTTTATCATCAGTTTTATGGCGCTGGTGACCGCGGGGGTGGGCATCATGAATATCATGCTTGTGAGCGTTACGGAGCGGACACGGGAGATCGGGATCCGCAAGTCGATAGGTGCCCCGAAACGGAGTATACTCAGGCAGTTCCTGCTTGAAGCCCTTGCCCTGTCGCTCGCAGGGGGACTCTCGGGTGTCCTGCTGGGCACTGCAGCAGGCAACGTGATTGCCCTGGTCTTCAACCTGCCGATGCTCCTGCCCTGGTCATGGATAGCTATATCTCTGCTGGTCTCGTCGGCAATCGGTATCTCGTTCGGACTCTATCCTGCCTTCAGGGCGGCTGCCCTGAATCCGGTAGATGCGCTACGCTCAAGAACATTGTGAAGGCACCCTGCCCTGGAGTCACCAACCTGTTGACTTTATACAGGAAAAGTTCATAGATTGCCTTTACGACAGTCAGAAGCAATCACTATACCTCTCTTTATTTCTATCACGAACTTACAAGGAGACAAGAATATGACAGAGATGAAACATGTCCTCAAACCGGTGAGCCTTGTACTTGTACTTGGTGTCTCATCGCTGAACTGGGGTTGTACAACCACCACGGGTGCAGGCAGAGGTGCAGGCATAGGTGCTGCATCGGGTGCGGTACTTGGCGGCATTATCGGCAGCCAGACAGGCAGCTGGGGCCAGGGTGCACTGATCGGGGCTGCAGTTGGCGGTGCTGCCGGAGCACTGATCGGTGATTACATGGATGCACAGGCTGAGGAGATTGACACGCAGGTCCAGGGAGCAACGGTTGAACGTGTTGGCGAAGGAATCAGGGTGGTCTTCGATACCGGGCTCCTGTTCAACACCGGCTCATCCACACTGACCCCGGCAAGCCGCTACAATATCGAGAAACTTGCCAGGATCCTCAACCGCTACAACGATACGGACCTGGTTGTTGAGGGGCATACCGACGCTGAAGGCAGCGAAGCATATAACCAGCGCCTCAGTGAGCAGCGTGCTGAATCTGTTGCATCACTGTTGCGTGCATACGGGGTATATAACAACAGGATCTCGACGGTTGGATATGGCGAAACCAGGCCTGTTGCCTCGAACGAGACCGCTGCAGGACGCAAGATGAACCGCCGTGTGGAAGTGCTGATCTATGCTAATGACGATCTGCGCCAGCAGGCAGAAACCGGTGAACTGAGGATGTAAAATGTGACGAGTTGCCAGTAGAAAGCCCCGGCAGAGCCGGGGCACTCTTTACGCGTTATTACGCGTCACGCGTCAAGCTCTTCAACTCTTTTTCAAGCTCGTCAATTTTTGCTTTCATCTTGCCGAGGTTGCGGATGAGGGCTTCCTGCCGAAGCTCTGCACGCATGGGCTGGGCCGGGTAGCCACGCATGGCCTGACCGGGAGTGGTTACCGACTTTGAAATCCCTGCCCTGGCTGCAATGTGGGTTCTGTCAGCGACTGACAGGTGCCCGGCAAAACCTGCCTGGCCGCCGATCATGCACCCCTGCCCTATCGAGACACTTCCTGAAATCCCCGCCTGCGATGCAATAACGGTATTGCTGCCGATACGGCAGTTATGAGCGATCTGCACGAGGTTGTCAACCTTTGCCCCCTGTTCAACCACGGTGCTGCCCATTGTTGCCCGGTCGATAGTGGTATTTGCCCCGATCTCGACATCATCCCCGATCTCGACGATACCTGTCTGCGGAATCTTGATATAGGAGCCGTCAGCCTGGGGTGCGAAACCAAACCCGTCTGGACCGACAACAGTACCGCTGTGTACCGTCACGCGTTCCCCGATCCGTACACCGTTATAGCATACCACGCCAGGATAGAGCGTACTCCCGCTGCCCACCTCTACATTATCCATAAGTACGACATGCGGTGCAATGGTAACATCATCACCGATACTGCAGCCATCACCGATAACTGCATACTCGCCTATGGTCACATTGCTACCCAGGGTGACGTTCCGGCCAACGATAGCGGTCCGGGCAACACCGGGATCGGCAATGCGGCGCGGGGCCTGGAACTTTTCGAGAATGAAGACAAATGCTGTGTAGGGATCTCTTACCTGGATCACTGCACGATCCGTCTCACAGGGACCGGGTTCGACATCCTGGGCAATAATAACAAGGGAGGCTCGGGTAAGGGAAAGGTGCCTGAGGTATTTTTCATTGGCGACAAAGGTGACACAGCCTTCTGTAGCCTCCTCTATTTTTGCCGGCCTGACGATATCGAGCTCGGCATTGCCTGAACATCTTACTTCGGGGAAAAACTTTTCAAGGAATGCCTGGATCTCACGTACTTTCATGGGGTGCAAAGAAGTTTATGGGAACTAAAAGTAAATTTTCTAGAAGTTTTTTTATTATATTCGAAATTCGAGGAATTTTGCAGCTAGAACACCAACTGCATCAATATAATCTGTTTCACTCGAAAAAGCAGGGAGCCATGGCAAAACCAATCAAAATTTTCGCAGGAAGAAGTAACACTGCGCTGGCAGAAAAGATTGCCACCTATCTGGACATGCCTCTGGGTAACGCGAAAGTGGAAAACTTCTCTGACGGAGAGATTTCGGTCAACTATTTCGAGTCGATCAGGGGTTCGGACATGTTCATCATCCAGTCGACCAATCCACCGGCCGACAACCTGATGGAACTCCTTATCATGATCGACGCTGCACGACGTTCCTCAGCAGCCCGTATTACAGCCGTGTTACCCTACTACGGCTATGCCCGCCAGGATCGCAAGGACCGCCCGCGTGTAGCTATCACGGCAAAGATGGTAGCCAACCTCCTGACAAAAGCAGGAGCTAACAGGATCCTCACCATGGATCTGCATGCTGCCCAGATCCAGGGCTTTTTCGACATCCCGTTCGACCACCTCTATTCAAGTGTTGTTCTTATCGACCACATCCGCACCATGGGGCTCGAGAACCTGGTAGTTGCTTCGCCTGATGTTGGCGGCGTAAAGCTTGCCCGTTCGTTTGCCGAGGCTCTCGGCACCGACCTGGTCATTGTCGATAAGCGACGCCCGAAAGCCAACGTGGCAGAGGTCATGAATATTATCGGTGATGTGAAGGGAAAGAACGTACTCCTTGTCGACGATATGATCGATACTGCAGGCACCCTGGTCAACGCTGCCAAGGCGATCCAGGAAGCAGGCGGCAAAAAAATCTATTCGGCAGCGACGCACGGCATACTTTCGGGGCCGGCAATCGACCGTATCAATGGCTCGGTACTCGAGAAAGTTATTCTTACAGACTCTGTCGTAACCGGCCACGCACCGTCAGACAAGCTTGAAGTTGTCACGGTCAGCAACCTGTTCGGCGAAGCGATCAAGAGAATCTATGACGATGACTCGGTGAGCTGCCTGTTTGACAGCAAGAATATCAAGAAGAAGTAACAACCAATATTACTAAAGCGATAAAAGAAGAGTAAGGAAAGAGCATGGAAACACTTGTACTGGCAGTAGAGCCAAGGGCCTGCACCAAGAATGAAGCACAGAAACTGCGCAATGAGGGTAAAGTACCTGTCGTGGTTTACCACAAGGGTGAGGAAAATGTCCATATCAGCGTCGACGAGATCGCACTGGACAAAATTGCCCATTCCCCTGAATCGCATATCATCAACCTCAAGTTTCCTGATGGAAACACCAAGCTTTCGCTGATCAAGGATCTGCAGTTCGACCCGGTTACCGACAGGGTTATCCATGCAGACTTCCAGTTCTTCACCAAGGGCGAAGTCATGGAAATGGAAGTACCGCTTTCTTTCAGCGGCAAGGCTCCGGGTATCGTGGCTGGCGGAAAAATGCAGATCCTCCTGCACACGGTAACCCTTAAAGGTGCTCCTTCGAACATCCCGGATCATCTCGATATCGATATTTCCGCTATGGAGCTGGGCGATACACTTCACCTTGGCGAGATCCCTGCAGAGATCACCGGTGGCAAGTTTGAAATTGCCGGCAACCCGGAAACCCCGGTTGTATCGATCAACGCACCGAGGGTTGAAGCAGAAGGTGCAGCTGAAGCTGAAACTGCAACGGAAGAGGAGAGCGAAGCCTGATCTCTCTGACATCATAAAGATGATGTAAAAAGCTGCCTTTCCTCGCTGGACAGGCAGCTTTTTTTTATTTTCCTTTGACGCGTCTTTATGCACTTTATTGACAACCACTACTCCTGCCTGTGAAAGACCCTCTTCAGCATACACGACTTGCCCTGCATGAACGACTACTGCCCGGGCTGGGACTCCTGCAGCGAGGACACCGGGGAGCTGGCTTTTTTTTCATCGTGACCGCCCTGGGATTCCTTTCAGTGCTGCTATGGCGTTACGCCCTTGCCTGGAGTTCACTGCGCTCCCTTGGAGCAGGCATGTTGCTCCTTCTGCTCTCGCCTGATGAGTTCAGCGCTGTCTTCACGACCGATATGCTGGAGTTCTGGATCGCAACAGTGTTCCTGGTATCGGGCATTGCTGCCCTGCCAGTGATATCGGCTACCGTGCTTCGCAACAAAGTGATCGAGGCTGCTGCACAGCAAAGCCCGAGCGCAGGCATGATGGCTGCCGGCTGGCGTTCATTCAGGAAAAGAGGAATAGGAATCTACGCCTCTGTCGTCGTGTTCTTCCTCTATGCAGCAGCCTTTACAGCTCCCCTCCTCTCGCCCGTAAACCCATACCAGCAGCAGGACTTCCTGGTAACGGCCTACAAATCTCCCCTGACCACGCTCGATGCCCTCGTGCTCCAGGAGAAAAAAGGAATCACCATACCGCTGCGCCAGGGTGGACGCCTTGAGGACCAGCTCACGAATGTCATGATCGAAGAACTGCAGTTCCTGCGAAACAGGGGGGAAACCCGGAAGATTGTCTATGTCGACAGCTACTCGATACTGGATGACAGGGTCACCTACAAGCAAGGACCAAGGGAAAAAACCCTGGAACTCCATACACTGGCTACCCCTGAAACCCCCGAACAGTCTGTACGCTCATCCATATTTCTGCTCGGAACCGACCAGTACGGACGGGATATACTCAGCAGGGTTGTCTACGGTTCGCGGATCTCTCTGTCGATTGGCTTCCTGGTCGTGCTCATTTCCGTGACACTCGGGACGATCATCGGGGTTTCTTCCGGGTATTTCGGTGGTCTTGTCGACAATGTGTTGATGAGGATTGTCGATGTACTTATCGCGTTTCCGGCACTCTTCCTGATCCTGATCATTATCGCCACGTTCGGCAACTCTATCTTCCTGATCGTGATTACCCTGTCGTTCACCGGCTGGATGGGCGTGGCGCGTATTGTCCGCGGGCAGGTACTCTCCCTGAAGGAGCAGGAATTCATTCTTGCGGCCCGTTCACTCGGACTGTCGCATCCGCGCATCATCCTGCGCCACCTTATCCCCAATACGCTGACACCGGTCATTGTGGCAGCAACGCTTCGCATTGGCAGCATCATCCTGACTGAGGCAGGGCTTTCATTCCTTGGTCTTGGCGTGCAACCACCGACACCGAGCTGGGGAAACATCATTAACGAGGGGCGTGACAGCCTGCTCAACCACTGGTGGATTTCAACTTTTCCCGGCATTGCCATCCTCCTGACGGTTGTCTGTTTCAACCTGATAGGAGACGGGGTGCGCGATGCCCTTGACCCTAGAATGCGAGACTGATATGCAACTGCCTGACGACCCCGGACGGTGGGAGGTGCTGGAAAGTACCTACCTGTACAGAGAACCCTGGCTGACCATGCGCCGTGATGCGGTAAGGCTGCCTAACGGCCGGACGATACCTGATTTCTTCATCTGGGAATATCCGGCCTGGGTCAATGTGGTGGCCCTGACAGGAAAAGGTGAAATGGTGCTGATACGCCAGTACCGGCATGGCATTGGAACGGTGGCCTATGAACTGCCCGCTGGCGTCCATGACAATCCTGGCGAAACCCTGCTTGAGGCTGCACGACGTGAGCTCCTGGAGGAAACTGGGTTCGGTGGCGGAGAATGGCGAGAGCTGATGAGGCTATCAGCCAATCCTGCCCTGCAGACAAATATCACCTACACCTTCCTGGCCGAAGGGGTTGAAGAAGTGGGTACCCAGGAGCTTGACTCGACTGAAGAGATTTCAGTCCACCTGCTTCCACCAGACAAGGTCAAACGCATCATAGATGAAGGCGAAATGCTGCAGGCGCTACATGCGGCTCCAATCCTGAAATACCTGATGGAACGACACTGAAGGCAGGTATGAAGAAAGAAGCGAAACTGAAACTACTCGAGAAGGAAGTGACTGCGCTCGGCTACAGGGTCCGGTATGAAAAGGGAAATTTTCTTGGCGGTGAGTGCCGGGTGAAAGAGAACAACATTGTCGTTGTCAACCGGTTTCTGCCCATCGAGGGCAAGATCTACACGATTGCCCGTGTCGCTGCAAGCGTATGCGATCCACAGGCGCTCTCACGAGAGCTCCGAGCGATTATCGAGGAAAGCGGCCTCTCCCCCGAGCAACTCCACCAGGAACGGCTGCCGGAGATCTAGCGGACAAGCCCTGCCCGTTCATGCCTGGATGCAAATGCCCTGGTAAGCTGCCCTGCAGGCCCTTCCCTTCCATCCCCTGCCCTGCAGTCGAGAAGTAACAACGATCGTGGTGCCGTTGCAAGCCATGTTTCAAGTGCGAGGTAGCTTTCGGCGTCAAACGGTGTGTGTGGCAGGTAGAGCACGATGCCGGCCCGGGGCACCTGCCCGCCGATAACATGCTGCGACCTGGTCACGATGACAAAAGAACGAACTCCGGCCTTGATGAAGAACAGCCCTTCATGAATCTCGAGTACACGTGGTGCCGATGCGCTCTCCTGGCTGAGACCCGACAAACATCCGGGCTTGACAACAATCTCAGGAGCCTTGAGCCCTACATAGCGACAGTACCTCCTGACTGTCTCGAGGCTTTCAGGGGAATCGTCACCACCGAACTGTACGCATCCGCCAGAACCATCCGAAAGCAGGTAGGCAGTGGTATGGCGAAGCCTGACTGGTTCTACGACAGCATATTCAGCCGGTGCTGATCCGGGAAGACGAACTCCCCAGGCATAAACGTTGAGAGCAATACAGAGAGCTATGAGTAAGGGGCCCCACCGCTGAAGTTTCCACGAAATGACCAGTGATACCAGGATGATATAATACATCGAAACGCTGACCGGTGCAGGGTTCCAGGCTATACTTGCGTAGGGAAGACGACTGAACAGATTGGCTGTCTCGATAGCTGACCTTGCAAGAAACCACCCTGCATCGGCAAAGACCTGTGCAGGCAGCGGACAGACGGAAACGCACAAGAGAGCGGGAAGCATTGCGTAGAGCATGCCCGTAACACAGAACACCACCGGGATATTGGCCAGAATGGCTACAGGGGAAAAGGTCCCGAAATAGAGAGCGACAAGCGGGACTACTCCGGCCATGGCTGCAACGGTGACACCTGTAGAGCGCAGCAGGAATTTCCACCCGGACTGCGTGTTGCTTGCTTCGGACCCCTGCAGCATTTCTGACCGAAGCGGGAGGAGCACAATGATAGAAGCTGCTGCTGCATTGGTCATAAGAAAGCCCGGGTGGTAGAGTTCGAGGGGATCGATCGCAAGGATCACGAGATCGGCAACTGCAAGCGAGTTGAGGGGGAACGCTTCCCGCCCAAACGTGTAACCGGCAAGCAACACGCAAGCCATGATGGAAGCCCGCCTGACAGATGGAGCGCCGCCCGTCACCATGGAGTACAGAAAAAGAAAGAACATGACCAGCCCGAGCACCAGATAGCGACCGGGAACGCTCTGTCGAAGCCGCTGGAGCGGAAGGAGGACGATGAGTACCACCAGGCCGACATGCAGGCCTGAGACAGCAAGCACATGTGCGGTCCCGGTTTTCCTGAAAAACTCATACACCTCCTCGTCGAGCCGGTCACGTTCACCAAGCAGAATACCACGGAAAAACTGCCGTTCATTACCTGGAGGAAGCAGCTGCTCCAGTCCTGCCTCCAGGTAGTGCCTGAGAGGAGAAACGAAGCCATACCGCAAGGAGAAATGCCCTTGCCTGCCATGGTTTTCCAGGAGCCATGGTCCCTGCAGGTAGACCGAACTTCGGACACCGTGAATGCGACCATATGCCCGCATATCGAAATCAGCAGGGTTCCGGGCTTCCGGCAAAGGCTGCACAACTCCTCGAATCCAGACCATGTCACCGGCCTCAACCACCCGTTCACCGGTGGAACCGGCAAGGTTCAGGTAGACTTGGAGCCGGCCACCTGCATCGAGAGAGTTCCCTTCGAGGTACACCCGGGAAACATCCATTGTCCAGCGCTGCCCCTGTGCAAGCTGTTTCGGCCCCTGGATCACCCGACCGTAAACGTGGAGCTCCCGACCGCCAAATCGCAGCAGGCTGTTTGCAGGTTCGAAATCAAGCAGGACTCCTGTACGGAATGCGAAGGCAGCAACCACCAATATCATGTACAGTATGGCTTCGGGTACCGAGGGAAAGGTTTTTCGGGACATGATGCCCCACAGGATAGCTGCCAGAAGGATGAGTGCCAAGAACAGGACCAGGACAAACCATCCCTGTTGTGGCAGCAGTGCACCCGAACCGCAGAGAATTCCGGCAATACAGCACAAGAGCAGGCGCAGAGCAGGATATGGGGAGGCGCTTATCGACATTCGGAAAAGACCGGGGATATTTTGTGGAATGTCCGTAGGATTAATGTAGCTAAATCTTTAGTATCATTTTCTATATTGTTTTTTTGCATTTGAGCAGTCAACCTTACCGTTACCGCATGTTAGTCAAAGATATCCTCGCCTCAGCAACCTCACCGGCCTTCAGTTTCGAGTTCTTTCCGCCAAAAAAAGACCAGGACTGGGACGCGCTCTTTCAGACGATTTCCCAGCTTATTCCCTGCAACCCGTCCTATGTGAGCGTCACGTATGGCGCAGGCGGATCGACAAGGGAGCGTACACACGATCTCGTCATCAGGATACAGAAGGAAACAGGACTGACGGTGGTTTCACACCTTACCTGCATAGGGTCGCAGCAGAAGGAAATCCATGAGATTCTCAGCACCTACCAGGAACACGGTATCAATAACGTACTCGCCCTGAGAGGGGATCTGCCCCAGGGAATGGATTCATATGCAGAGGCAACGAAGGATTTCGAACATGCTATAGATCTTGTCCGTTTTATCCGCAAGGAGTTCCCGTCGATAGGTATAGGGGTAGCGGGTTTCCCTGAAGGTCACCCCCAGACGCCCAACAGGATGACCGAACTGAAATACCTGAAGGAAAAAGTGGACGCGGGTGCAGATTACATTGTCACGCAGCTCTTTTTCGACAACAGGGACTATTTTGACTTTGTTGAACGCTGCCAGCTCGAAGGTATTACGATCCCGATTATCCCGGGAATCATGCCCGTTGGCACGAAGAAAGGTTTGGTCAGGATGAGCGAACTGGCGCTGGGTGCCAGGGTTCCTGCCCCGCTGCTCAGGCAGGTAATGGAAGCACCGGATGACAATGCTGTTTCAGAGATAGGGATTGACTGGGCTACCAGGCAGGTTGAGGAACTGCTTGGCGCAGATATCAAGGGGATTCATTTCTATACCCTCAACCATGCAGAAGCTGCTCGCGAGATCCTGGTCAAGAGATGCGGCATGGCGGCCTCCTAGCTTGTGACCGCCATCCCCCAACGTACCAGAACTCAGAGTTCGTTCTGTACAAGCTGCTCGTAGGTGTCACGCTTGCGAATGAGCGTCACATCTCCATTGTCGACCATGACCTCGGCCGGACGGAGGCGACCATTGTAGTTATTACTCATGACGGCGCCGTATGCGCCTGCCGAAAGGACGGCCAGCAGCTCTCCTTCACCCACGCAGTCTATCTCACGCGCCCTTGCAAGGAAATCCCCCGATTCACAGACCGGCCCGACAATATCAGCCTTGAAGGTCGAGCCGCATGGCTTGACAGCTACAATGCCATGGTAGGACTGGTAGAGTGCTGGACGGATCAGCTCGGTCATGGCTGCGTCGACCACTACGAATTCCTTGCCGATATGATTACGCTTCCGGTAGAGAACCCTAGTGACCAGGACTGCTGAATTGGCGGCAATAAAGCGGCCTGGCTCGAAAATGACGGTGGTACCGGTTTTTTCGAGCATGGGAATGAGTTTTTCGGCAAACTTTGTGATTGGCGTTGCAGGCTTTGCCGGCTCATAGGTAACCGGGAATCCACCGCCGATATCGAAATACCTGATATCGAACCCTGCCTGTCTGGCGTTGTCGAGAACGGCAAGCAGCTTGTCGGCAGCTGCCTGGTAAAAACCGGTATCGAAAATCTGCGACCCGATATGCATGTCGAGCCCAACCAGGTTGAGGTTCGGGAGGGAACGAACCAGGTCGAAGGCTTCATCTATGGCAACTTCATCGATACCGAACTTTTCCTTGCTGTCACCGGTAGTGATGTAGGGATGAGTTTCAGCGGTGACGTTAGGATTGACCCTGATAGCGACTCGGGCCTCAACATCGAGCTGCACGGCAATGTCACTGATCATGCGAAGCTCAGAGAGCGACTCGACCTTGAGCATAAGGATTCCGGTACGGAGAGCATACTCTATCTCTGCCGCGGTTTTGCCGACGCCTGCCATGATGATCTTTGCTGGATCAGCACCAGCCTGCAGGGCCCTATAGAGCTCGCCCCCGGAATTGACATCGAACCCGCACCCCTCTTCTGCCAGCGTACGAATAACATGAATATTGAAATTAGCCTTGACGGAATAGCAGGTCTGGTGGTCTAACTGCCTGAATGCGTCTTCGAAAGCCCGGTACTGGCTAAGCAGCTTGTTGCGGCTGATAACAAAAAGCGGCGTGCCATGTTCTTCGGCAAGCTCCTGGATCGATACGCCTTCACAACAGAATACGCCGTTGTGGAACGAGAAAAAATCTGTGTCTGACACGATATATCCTTTCTTAGTAGTGGTAAGTACGAAGACTTTTCCCGATGAAAGAAAAAGCCGCTGTTCTATACTATCATATTAGCAGTTCTCCCTTAAGCAAACAAAAAACTCACGGCTTGCAAATTCAGAGGGGATAATTTATATTCACCAATCAAATTTTTAATCATCGAGACGAAGTCAGAGGTAGCCAATGGCCAAAAAAGAGAACCGGATCGTTATCACACTCGAGTGTACCGAAGCAAGGAAGCTGGGTGAAACCCCTTCGCGTTATACCACAACAAAAAACAAGAAGAACCAGACCGAACGCCTGGAGCTGAAGAAGTACAACCCGAACCTCAAGAGGCACACGGTACACAAGGAAATCAAGTAAGCTGATTTTTTGGCAATATCCGGAAAAAACCTTACTATTAACCCTCCGGATATTGCCGGTACATATGCCCGAATGGCGGAATTGGTAGACGCACTCGTTTCAGGGGCGAGCGCCGCAAGGTGTAGGAGTTCGAATCTCCTTTCGGGCACTAACAAGCTGAAAGAAATACTTATGCAACCCTTACCGAAGGCATCTCTTACATACGATTTCCGGAAGCAACAGCCGTACATGCAGCTGTGTCCATAATGCACCTTTTCCCTGAGGTGCTTTTTTTGTTCCGTCAATTCCTAAATCTCAGCTCACGTGGATCACTCTAAAATAAACCTTATTGTCCGGCTGCAGCACCTGGACAACCTTATCGAGAACATCATGAGCCTGCAGAAAGGGCTCCCCGAAGAGATCGACGCCCTCGAAGAAGATATCACCTTCACGGAACGCCAGATCGAATCACGCAGGAAAATCGCAGCGGAGCACGAAAAAACCCGCCAGGAACTGGGCGAAACCATAGAGCACTGCCGCTCCAAGATCAAGACATTCAAGGATAAGCAGGCACTTGCAAGGAACAACAAGGAGTACGACGCTCTGTCCAAGCAGATTGAATACGAGGAGAAGGAGATCGCACAGGCGGAAATCATGCTCCAGGATATCCAGCACAAGGAGCAGAAAGCTACCGAGCTGCAGGAAAAGGGGCGCCAGCTCATCGCTGAAAACCGCTATGATGAAATTAACGAGGAGATGATGCCGGACGATGTTCTCCACCAGCAGTTCGAGGACCTTAAAAAACAGGTAGATCAGAAAAAAGAGGAACTTGAGAGCATTATCGTTGAAACCGCCGGTGAAGTCAGCGATCTTGAGGAGAAAATCAAGGCACAGCGTGACGTTGTCAAGAAAGAATCCCCCCGTCTGCTGGCCAAATACGACCATCTTAAAAGTGGCCGCATTCAGAACGCTGTTGTCAAGCTCCATCGCCAGGCATGCTCTGGCTGTAATACCAGGGTACCGACAAACCGTCACACCCTTATCGTACAGGGTGGGTTCTACCTCTGCGAATCCTGCGGACGCATGGTCGTCCACGAACGCCTGTTCGAGGAAGCGGAAAACGCCTGATTGGTAACAGAGGCATAACTTCAGAAAAAAGGCTGTTGCGGTAACCTGACCGTAACAGCCTTTTCTGTTATGTGGGATGAAAAAAGTGCACTTGACTGCAACTCCGCAGTTGCAAAATCTGTTTTTTACAGGTAACTATAGTTCTTTGACGCTGCAGCGTGCAGTCGCTGTATGCCTTTTACCAGGTATGCAGAGGAAAGTCCGAACATCGCAGGACAGGGTGCCGGCCGAGAGCTTTGGCTCAAGTCCGGGAACACAGGAGAAAGCCCTGTGTTACAGCAAGTGCAACAGAAAGCAGACCGCCCTGGCATATGCCGGGGTAAGGGTGAAACGGTGGTGTAAGAGACCACCAGGCGTGCCAGCAATGGCATGCGCTGGGTAAACCTCCCCGATGCAAGGCAGAATAGGGAAGCTTTCCCCACAAGGGAAAAGGGTTGTCCGCCTGATTCAAGAGGGCTATGCCCTCTGAGAGTTTCCGGGTGTGCCGCACTAGATAAATGACTGCATGCCTACCCTTCAACCGGCAGGTAACAGAATTCGGCTTACAGCTGCAGCGCCTTTTTTTCAAGCTCCATGCATTCAGAACAGCCTGGCCAGAATGAACACGCCAAGCATGATGAAAAGAATGGCGACCCTGGCTGCTGACCCAAGTACGATGCCTATCCAGGCGCCGACTCCCGCCTTGAGTGCAAGAGATGTATCACGACGGTAGTAGAACTCCCCTACTGCTGCGCCAAGAAAAGGCCCCAGCAATACCCCGGGGAGGCCGAAAAACAGGCCGAAAGCTGCACCAGCAGCTCCTCCTACAAATGCATATTTCCCCCCACCGAAACGACTGGCCCCGAATGCCCCGGCAAGAAAATCCAACGCATAGCCCAGGAAGGCCAGTATAGCAAGCACAAGCACGGTAGAGTGCCCTACATACCTGAACCCTTCAGCCCATGCTGCACATACCAGGCCTGCGAAAACCAGCAGTATTCCGGGTAGTGCAGGCAGGAACATGCCGGCTATACCCAGTATGACAAGCACCAGGGCCACCCCCCACAGCACAGCACTATAATCCATTATACCTTGTGAATATTGAAGCGTGCCCTGACAAACCGTCGCCCTCTCTCAACCAAAATGTCCCCCTTGACTTCAGCGAAAGGAGAGGTACGGACCCGGCGTTCTATTTCAGCATCATCCATCTCCCCTACCTCTTCAGCAAGAAAGATGAAATCATCCCCGGTAACGCCCTCACCATGCCATTTTCTGTATAAGACATACAGATCATCAAGCTGCATCTCCTGCTCCAGGATGACGGTTACCATTTCATCTTCAGGAACATGTGTAAACCTCTTCTCCATAACCTTTCCATTGTATGGTTATCAAGCCAGCTGCTTCCCTGGTAATGTAGAACAATGCCAGGGCCTCCTATAAACAATAATTAATACTATTTAATAATAACTATTGTCTTTTTCCAGAAAAGCATTACATTACAATAGAAATGACAACAGATCGTTGTAAGTTCACAGATAAGGGGGACTACCCCTCATGTTTTACTCACTCTATACAATCACAAAAATAAGGAGAACACATCATGTCTCAGTACGAGGAAGAAATGTACTACGATATCACCATGCCGTTGCTTGGCGATGATTTCCCGAAACTCGAGGTTCAGACCACGCATGGACCTATGAACATACCTGGTGATCTCAAGGGATCATGGTTTGTACTCTTCAGCCATCCAGCTGACTACACGCCGGTCTGTACCACAGAGTTCATTGCATTCCAGCAGCGTGCAGCAGAGTTTGACAAGATTGGCTGCAAGCTTATCGGCATGTCGGTAGACCAGGTTTTCTCACACATCAAGTGGGTAGAATGGATCAAGGATAACATGGATGTGGAAATCACCTTCCCTATCGTGGCAGCAAATGACTCCATTGCCAACAAGCTTGGCATGCTGCACCCCGGTAAAGGTTCCAACACGGTTCGCGCTGTATTCGTTGGTGATCCTAACGGTAAAGTAAGGCTCGTGCTCTACTATCCGCAGGAAATCGGCAGGAACATGGATGAAATCCTGCGAGCTGTAAAGGCACTGCAGATTTCAGACAAGGAAAAAGTGGCAATGCCTGCTGACTGGCCAAACAATGCAGTACTCAAGGACAGGGTTATCATTCCTCCTGCCAACAACATCGAGGATGCCAAAAAACGTCCGGAACAGTATGACTGCTACGACTGGTGGTTCTGCCATAAGGAACTCAAGTAAGGATAACGTTACTGACACAAGAAAAAGGGTGCCTGCATACAGCTGGCACCTTTTTTTATGCCAAAAAAAAGGCTCCCTTCAATCGGGAGCCCTTAGGGTTATGTACGCTGCTTGTCAGTGCCCCTCCTGGCTCTGCATTTTGCTTGTACACTCGGGACAGATGCCACTGATGATAACTCGCTTGCCAAGAATGGTGAATCCCTTTGACACAGATGCCGGAATCTCGATAGCGTTGAGACCAGCATCGTAAAAATCAACGATCTTGCCACATTTAACGCAATGAAGGTGATGGTGAGTCGATGTATCCGTGTCATACCTGCGCACCCCCTGGTGTGACTCCACCGTATCAATAACCCCCATATCCACAAAGGTCAGCAGGGTACGGTTGACTGTATCAAACGAAATTGAGGGATACTGCTCATGAATACGCCTGTAGACTGCATCAGCAGAGGGATGCTCGCTCGAACCCTGTAACATCTTGTAAATAGCAAGCCGCTGTGGCGTCACTTTCAGCCCGTGAGCCCTGCAGCTTTTCATGAATTCGTCCATCACCAGTGATTCAGTGTGATCAGCCATGGTATACCTCCATTCTGCCTTCAGGCTCTTTTCCGGTATGTATTACGTTAAGGGATAGCAAACGTCTTCTAGTAATATACTAAGAATCATTCAGAAGAAAGAGTATTAACGCTCCGCAGGTAAAAATCCTCACGGGCGGTCATTCGTTCCCGTTCTTCAGAAGTGGCGTCTTCATACCCGACAAGGTGGAGGGCTGAATGAATGGTGACCCGCAAGAGCTCATCCTGAAACGTAACACCGAAACGCCAGGCGTTACGACCTATGACATCGAGGCAGATATAGAATTCACCATCTATTCGCGGCTCACGCTCATAACAGAAGGTGATGGTATCGGTAGGATAGTCATGGTTGAGATAGCTCCTGTTGATACGTCGACTCAGCCGGTCTCCACAGTAAACGCCAACGATTTCTCCAGGTTCGAAACCTTCACGTTCGATAACCGTTGCAACTGTTTGGGCAAGAAGCTCCAGGGGAAGCTCGCGTTTGGTGGTGGTCTGTATTTCAGGCAACATTGCTCGACCCCGCTTCAAGTGCCTTGATTCGTGCGTCTATAGCTGGAACCATGTTTTTGTGTGCACGGAAGGTAATGATCACATCCTCATCATCCTGGTGACGTTCAATGACCTCGGCATGTTCGTACAGGTAGCCGATGAGGTGGTAGTCAGCAACATGAATGCGAAGGGTCCGCTCCCTGTAGTCTCTTGCGACATAATCGCTCACGGCCTGACGAAGGGCATTGAGGTTCAATCCCCTCGATGCAGATATGAATACCGCTTCGGGATATCTCGTTGAGAGAGATCGCAGTGCAGCAGGATCCTCAATGGCGTCTATCTTGTTGAAAACATCAATGATGTTGGTGTGCCTGACGCCTATTTCCTGTAGAGTCTGGCGAACAACCTGAACCTGCTCCTCAAAACCTGGGTGACTGGCATCGATAATATGCAACAGGAAATCAGCCTGGAGCACTTCGTCGAGCGTGGAGCGAAAACATTCCACGAGCCTGTGGGGAAGTTTCCGGATAAAACCTACGGTATCCGACAGGAGTACGGTCTTGTTGAGCTTGAGCTGCAGGCGCCTGGTTCGGGTATCGAGGGTTGCAAACAGCCGATCTTCTGCATAGGCGCCTGCCTTGGGGCAGAGCGCATTCATCAGGGTCGACTTGCCGGCATTGGTATAGCCAACCAGGGCAACACGAGGAGTTCCCTTACGGTCGCGAGTCTGTATGTCGTGCTGGCGTGATATACCTGCAAGCTTTTTCTTGAGAATGGAGATCCTGTTACGGACAAGACGCCTGTCTGTCTCAATCTGTGTTTCACCCGGACCCTTTGTACCAATACCGCCCTTCTGCTTGGAAAGGTGTGTCCAGAGCCTTGTCAGGCGTGGCAGCAGGTATTCAAGCTGCGCGAGCTCCACCTGCATCTTTGCCTGGGATGACTTTGCCCTTACGGCGAAAATCTGTAGGATGAGCTCTGTCCTGTCGAGCACCTTGCACCCGAAAGCCTTTTCAAGGTTGCGTGCCTGTACCGGGCTGAGCTCCTCATCAAAAATCACAAGGTCTATCTCTGCACCTTCGATAAGATGACCAAGCTCCTCCACCTTGCCCTTGCCCAGGAACCAGGCAGGATCTATCACCTTGCGCTCCTGTATGCTCTTTGTTACTACTTCCGCACCTGCAGTATCTGCCAGGAACGCAAGTTCTTCAAGATACTCCTCAACCATCTGCCTGGTGGTTTCGGGAGCTGAACTCACACCAACAAGCATTGCCCGTTCCTTACGGGACTCAGTAACCACTCCAGTATTCAATCAATAACCTCCACTCATATAACCCACTCTTTCTGAACTGAGCACTCTACGCTCACGACATAGGTAAGGGGCCCTCTTTGCGTATTGCTATATTACATGCATTATTTTATCTTGACTGCACTCCTTTATAATAACTAAATCCTGCCGTAAAACGTTACATGCTTCCCGCATAACATGACGGCTACCCTTTAAACAACAGCTGGCACATGCCTGACAAGGTCCAGACCGACATAGCTGCCGCAACCATAGTGGCTGCAGCACCTCAGGCATGCAGCGATGCTTTTGCCTGGTGCAGGGATGTAACACGACACCACGCCAAAACCTTTTACCTGGCGACCCGTTTCCTGCCAAAATCCCAAAGAAACCCGATTTACGCCATGTATGCCCTCTTGCGGACGGTCGATGACCTTGTCGATACCGCTGAAGAGGATATTGCCCTGGGAAAACTTGACCGGAAAGGTCTTGCACGGCAGATGGAGGAGTGGAGGCAAAAACTTCGTGCCTGCTATGAGGGGCACCCGGGCAGTGATCCGATCATGATCGCATGGCATGAAACCCTGAAAAACTGCGACATCCCGATCGAACTGCCTCTCGACCTTATGGATGGCGTAGCCATGGATATCGATTTCAAGCCGTTCGAGACGTTCGATGAGCTCTATATTTACTGCTACAAGGTTGCCTCGGTTGTAGGCCTCATGTGCTCTGAAATTTTCGGCTACAGTGACCGCAAAGCACTCGACCATGCTATCGAGCTGGGTATAGCGATGCAGCTGACCAACATCCTGCGTGACGTCGGGGAAGATGTGGATCGCAACAGGATCTATATTCCCCTTGAAGAGGTGAGACGGTTCGGCTGCAGCGAGGAACAGTTCATGCAGAAACGAATCGATGAGAATTTCCGAAACCTTATCCGCTTCCAGATCGACCGGGCAAGGAACTACTACCGGGCTTCTGACCAAGGCATCCCCATGCTTGAAAAGCGGAGCCGTTTCGCGGTACGCCTCAGCAGCCTCAACTACAACAACATCCTCCGAACCATCGAGGAAAACAGCTACGATGTCTTTTCAAGACGGGCCTACCGCTCTTTCTACCAGAAACTGAGGACAATCCCCACGATCTGGCTCAAGACATACCTATCGAACTAACACGTTAATCTATCCATTGAATACCACGTATGACCGACGAACAGCACGCACAGAACCCGGTACATGAACAGGAACAGGCCGCTGCAGCAGAAGCACTGAACGACCAGATGAAGCGCCGCAAGGAGGAACGAGACCTCCTTGAACAGGAAGGTGTACTCACCTATCCCTACGCTTTCGATGTCCGTAACAAGGCACGCGACATCAAGGAGGGATTCAATGATGATGCCCAGGAGCAGGTTTCGGTGGCTGGAAGGATCATGGCTGTCCGTAAAATGGGGAAAGCCTCATTCTTCAATATCCAGGACGCAAGCGGTCGTATCCAGGTCTATATCAAGCGTGACGAAGTGGGCGCCGATACCTACCGGATCTTCAAGCTGCTCGATATCGGTGATATTGTCGGGGTTGAAGGATTTTCTTTCCGGACAAGAACAGGCGAGATTTCAGTCCATGCCACATCGTTCATGCTCCTGTCGAAGTCGATGCGACCTATACCGATCGCCAAGGAGAAAGAGGTTGATGGCCAAAAGGTGACCTACGATGCATTCAGCGACAAGGAACTCCGCTACCGGCAGCGTTACGTTGACCTCATTGTCAACCCTGAAGTACGGGATACCTTTATCAAGAGAACGAAAATCGTCGCTGAGATGCGCTCGTTCTTTGCCGAGCAGGGATACCTGGAAGTGGAAACACCTATCCTGCAGCCTATCTACGGAGGAGCTGCTGCACGGCCATTCACCACGCACCACAACGCGCTCGATATGCAGCTCTACCTGCGCATTGCCAACGAGCTTTACCTGAAACGGCTGATCGTGGGCGGGTTCGACGGCGTGTTCGAGTTCGCCAAGGATTTCCGCAACGAGGGTATCGACAGGTTCCACAACCCGGAATTCACCCAGGTGGAACTCTACGTTGCCTACAAGGATTATTACTGGATGATGGAGCTGGTAGAACAGCTGATACAGCGCACCTGCATTGCGGTCAACGGCACAGACGACGTAGAGTTCCTCGGCCATACGATCAGCCTCAAGGCTCCCTTCAGGCGGCTTACCATAGCTGACTCGATCATGGAGTACTGCAATGTTGATATCACGGGAAAAAGCGAGACTGAACTACGAAACATGGCCAAGGATCTCGGCCTTTCGCTGGACCCGAAAATCAGCAGCGGCAAGATCATTGACGAGATTTTCGGTGAGTTCGTTGAACCAAAGCTGATTCAGCCGACCTTCATCACCGACTATCCTGTAGAGATGTCACCACTGGCCAAGCAGCATAGGTCGAAAGAGGGGCTTGTGGAACGTTTCGAGCTGATTGTAGGCGGCAAGGAGCTGTGCAACTCGTTCTCGGAACTCAACGACCCGCAGATCCAGCGCGAACGCCTTGAAGAGCAGGCTCGGCTGCGCCAACGTGGCGATGATGAAGCGATGGTGGTCGATGAAGACTTCCTGCGTGCCCTGGAGTACGGCATGCCACCGTGCGCCGGACTTGGTATCGGTATAGACCGGCTCGTCATGCTTCTTGCCGGTGAAGAATCTATCCGTGACGTGATCTTTTTCCCGCACCTGAAACCGGAATAACATCGTCCCTTAACCCCTGGACCAAGGAGGACCTATGTCACTTGCCTGGTCAGAACTGCATAACACCCCCCTGCTCGCCCTGATCGAGCAGGGAGAGGGCAGACAGACCGAGTTCAAACGACTCGTACACTCCCCCCGTAAAATCGCTAAATCAATTGTCGCGTTCGCAAATACCGAGGGTGGCAAGATCCTTATCGGTGTTGATGACGATGGTCGCATTACCGGCATCCACAGCGAAAAAGAGATGCTGGAAATCCTGTTCGAAGCCGTGAGGTTACATGTTGTGCCCGAGGTTGCTGTGGACACCGAGGTTGTCGACTACAAGCGCCGCATCGTGCTCGTTGTCACTGTCCCCAAAAGCCCTCACAGACCGCACTGGCATGTGGCTGACAACAAAAAAAGCTGCTACCTTCGGGAAGGCAGCAGCAACAAGAAAGTAAAGCGTGACGCCTAACGAGCGCGACACGTCACTGGTAATACTCCCTGTACCACTCGACAAATTTTGCAATACCCTCTTCTACAGGTGTCGAGGGCTGGTAACCGACATCAAGCTTCAGCTGTTCTACATCGGCGTAGGTATCGGGTACATCGCCGGGCTGCATGGGAAGGAACTCTTTTTCAGCACTCCTGCCAAGTGAGTTCTCCAGGGCCTGTATGTAATCCATGAGGTTGACAGGCTTGCTGTTGCCTATGTTGTAGACCCTCCAGGGAGCCCTGCTAGTCCCGGGATCCGGCTCTGTACCAGACCAATCGGGGTTGGGCATAGCAACATTGTCAAGCGTGCGGATGACACCCTCTGTGATATCATCAATATAGGTGAAGTCGCGGCGGTGCTTGCCGTAGTTGAACACTTTGATTGGTTTGCCTTCGAGGATTGCGCGGGTAAAGAGGAAAAGCGCCATATCGGGCCGTCCCCATGGACCGTAGACCGTAAAGAAACGCAGTCCCGTCGTAGGAAGCCGGTAGAGATGGCTGTAAGTATGTGCCATCAGCTCGTTAGCTTTCTTGCTGGCAGCATAGAGCGACAGCGGATGGTCGACATTGTCGTGGACGGAAAACGGCATGGTTTCGTTGGCGCCGTAGACCGAACTGGATGAGGCGTAGACTAGGTGTTCCACATTGTTGTGGCGGCACCCTTCGAGAATGTTGAGGAAGCCGACGATATTGCTCTGGACATAGGAGTGCGGGTTTTCAATCGAGTACCGCACACCGGCCTGGGCAGCGAGGTTGACAACCCTGTCGAACTGCTCGTTGGCAAAGAGGTCTTCCATCCCCTGCCGGTCGTCAAGGTCCAGCTTCTGGAAACGAAACCCTTCCTGTGGCTCGAGCAGTGCCAGGCGGGACTCCTTGAGCGACACTTCGTAATAGTCGTTGAGGTTGTCGATACCGACAACTTCATCACCCCGGGCAAGCAGACGCTGGGCGACATGGAACCCGATAAATCCGGCTGCGCCGGTAACAAGGACTTTCATGCAATTACTGTTTTGTATTCTACTGGTTTACCGGCTGCAGGAATTCGGGATTGATCTGTACCTCTATTCCCTGCATGATGCTATCGAAATACACAACAAGCTTCGAGGATCGATCTGTCTTCCGCACAACGCCCTCCAGCCCGATAAACGGACCGGCAATCACCCTGACCACCTGGCCGGATGGAATGTCGTTACATACCTCTCCAAGGGCATCAGACTCGCCGACCAACATCCTGATCCACTCGATATCCCGTTCCCTGATAACAGAGGGTTTTCCATTGATGGCAATGAATCGGACAACACCATCCGTATCATAAACCTTAAGGTTTTCTCTTCGATAGTCCAGGCGTACAAACACGTAGCCCCTGAAAAGAGGCTGCTGTACTTTTTTACGACGGTCACTCCACTGCCGCCAGGTATCCATCAGCGGGAGAAATGTTTCTACCTCCTGTTCCGCCAACGACTGGTATACTTTTTTTTCGTATCTCGACCGTACATACACGGCATACCATTGCCGTTCGTCTGCTTGCTGTGACATAACAGAAAGTACTGAAAAAACGGTTAATGCTTGTATATTCAGCAAACGATTACTCAATACACGCCCAAGGGCTGGACATAGATATAATGAATTTTAGGGTTTCCCACAAAGACAACCGAACCGCAGCACGTGCCGGTATCCTGGAAACGGATCATGGCACCATTCCAACACCGGTGTTCATGCCGGTAGGAACACGTGCAAGCGTCAAATCTGTTGAAGCGTCTGAACTAAAAGCAGAACAGGTCCATATTATCCTGGCTAACACCTATCACCTCTACCTTAAACCCGGTAACGATATCATGCAGGCTGCCGGAGGCATCCACAGCTTCATGCAGTGGAACCAGCCGCTCCTGACCGACAGCGGCGGCTACCAGGTCTACTCGCTGTCTGAACTTCGCAGCATTTCCGAGGAGGGGGTACGGTTCAAGTCACACCTTGACGGCTCGAAACTGTTTTTCACACCGGAAAACGTTATTGATACCCAGCGCATCATCGGCAGTGATATCATGATGCCACTTGACGAGTGCCCTCCCTGGCCGGCAGACAAAACCTACGTGGAGAAATCGGGAGCCATGACGGTACGATGGGCTGAACGGGCACGCCGCCACCTGGAGAACACTGAACCACTGTACGGTCACAGCCAGGCGCTGTTCGGCATTACCCAGGGTGGTACCTACGCCGATTTACGGGAATGGACGACCAGGGAGCTGGTGGACCTCGATTTTGACGGGTATTCCATTGGTGGGATGGCAGTAGGGGAACCGGCCGAGGAGATGTACCGGATGCTGGAGCTCTCCCATACGCTCCTGCCGGAGCACAAGCCGCGTTACCTGATGGGAGTGGGTACGCCCGAAAACATCCTCAACGCTATTGAAAGAGGTGTGGATATGTTCGACTGCGTGATCCCTACACGGGAAGCACGTAACGGCAGGGTCTATACTAGGAACGGCTATATCAACCTGCGCTCTGCTAAGTTCGCTACGGACTTCAGGCCGATTGACGAAGGGTTCCCGAACCATGTCTGCAGCACCTATAGCCGCGCCTACCTTCGCCATCTCCTCAACGTGGGTGAAATCCTAGGGCTCAAGCTCTGCACAATGCACAATATCTCCTTTTATATGTGGCTGACACGTACCGCCCGCGAACAGATAGAACAGGGGACGTTCAGCCAGTGGAAACAGGAGTTCCTTGCAACCTTCAACGCCGGCGAACCGGCCTGACCCTTATGCAGCAGGAACGCACCATTTTCCTCCTCAGCCTTGGCTGCTCGAAAAACACCGTTGACTCTGAACGCCTGATGCGCCAGGCTGAAGAGTCTGGATTTCGGTTCGTGGAGAGTGCTGAGGAGGCAGGAATCGTCATCATCAACACCTGCGGTTTCATTGCTGATGCCAAGGAGGAATCGATACAGGAGATCCTGGCCGCTGCTGAGCTTCGCAAGGAGGGAGTAATCGGGGCACTCTACGTTATGGGATGCCTCAGTTCGCTCTACGCCTCTGAACTGAGGGCTGAACTGCCGGAGGTTGATGCGTTTTTCGGCACATCAAACCTGGAGGAGCTTCTGGCTGAACTTGGCGGGAGCTACTCCTCAGCTCTCCGCCATCACAGAACCCTCCTGACGCCACCACACTACGCATGGCTGAAAATTGCCGAGGGGTGCAGCCGGACCTGTTCGTTCTGCGCTATCCCGAAAATGCGAGGCCCATACAAAAGCCTGCCGCCAGCTGACCTCTACGAGGAGGCGAGGATCCTCAAAGAAAGGGGCATACGGGAACTGAACCTTATCGCCCAGGATATCAGCCTCTACGGGACCGACAGGGGGCAGCACTCCAGCCTGAAGGAACTGGTTGCCACACTCAGCGACATGGAGTTCCCCTGGATACGCCTCCTCTATGCCTATCCCCAGGGCTTCCCGCTGGAGGTGGTTGACCTGATGCATGAACGGGCGAACATCTGCAATTACCTCGACATGCCCGTACAGCATATCAGTGACCGGATCCTCCGTTCCATGAACCGGGGCATCACCAGAGAGGAAACCATCAGGCTTGTCGGGGAGATCAGGGAACGCAACCCGGACATACGGCTCCGCACCACCATGATTGTCGGCTATCCTGGAGAAACCCGCCAGGAGTTCAGTGAACTGCTCGACTTTGTGCGTGAAACCCGCTTCGAACGACTAGGTTGCTTTCCTTACAGCCATGAGGAACGGACAACCGCCTACGCCTCGCTCGAGGATGATGTTCCACCTGAAGAGAAGGAAGAACGGGTCAGGGAACTCATGGAGCTCCAAGAAGGAATCTCAGCTGCACATAACAGCGCACTGGAAGGACGAACACTCGAGGTACTGCTGGACGAGGTTGATGACGGTATTGCGTATGCACGCACACAATACGATGCGCCTGAAGTGGACAATGAGTGCATTGTTGCCCTCGAGGGCATAGAGGCAGAACCCGGAGAGTTCCTCAAGGTTCGCATTACCGACAGTACAGCCTATGAACTTCTTGCAGAACCGGCACCATGAACATTCTTGCAATTGACCAGGGCACGACAGGCAGCAGGGCGATCGTCTACGCACCCGATGGCAGCATAGTGAGCCAGGCCTACAGGGAATTCACCCAGCATTATCCGCGCCAGGGATGGGTTGAACACGATGCCGAAGAGATCTGGCAGAGTGTTGAAACAACGATACGAGAAGCTGTGGCCGAAAGCGGTGGAGATATTGCGGCCGTGGGTATCACAAACCAGCGTGAAACCACGGTTGTCTGGGATCGTGAAACCGGACTGCCGATCCATAACGCTATTGTCTGGCAGTGTCGGCGGACAGCAGATCTCTGCAGGCAGTTCGAGCCGCATACTGCAACCATTACCGCTAAAACAGGCCTCCCGCTCGACCCCTATTTCAGTGCAACCAAGATCCGCTGGATCCTGGATAACGTGGACCATCCCGATCCTTCAAGACTGCTGTTTGGCACGATCGACAGCTGGCTCCTGTGGAAACTCACCAACCAGGAGGTGCATGCGACCGACTATACCAATGCGTCACGTACCCTGCTTTTCACTATCGATACCCGCAACTGGGACCAGGAACTTCTCGACCTGTTCGGCATTCCTGCAACCATGCTGCCGGAAGTACGGGCTCCCATGCAAGGGTTCGGCAGCATCAAGGCAATCAAAGAGCTTGACGGTGTACCTGTAGCCTCCATGGTCGGAGACCAGCAGGCTGCGCTGTTCGGCCAGTGCTGCTTCGAAGAAGGAGATATGAAAAACACCTACGGCACCGGATGCTTTATGGTGATGAATACCGGTACGCGAAGGGTCCACTCATCGAACGGTCTCCTGACAACCCTTGGCGTGGATGCTGAGGGCAACCCATGCTATTGCCTTGAGGGCTCAGTGTTCATCGCCGGGGCCGCCGTGCAGTGGCTGCGTGACGAACTCGGGATTATCAGTAACGCCCGGGAGTCAGAAGCTCTGGCAAGAAAACTCTCTTCAAACGAAGGAGTCTACCTTGTACCGGCATTTTCAGGCCTGGGAACTCCGCACTGGGACATGGAGGCAAGGGGAACACTGGTCGGGCTGACTCGGGGCAGTGGAAAGAACCACCTGGCACGGGCCGCCCTTGAATCGATAGCCTACCAATGCCACGATGTCTTCCAGGCGATGGAGGCTGATAGCGGCATCCGTCCCGAAACCCTCGTGGTCGATGGTGGCGCTGTAGGCAACAGCTTCCTGATGCAATTCCAGGCCGACATGCTGCAGGCGGAACTGCTTGTCCCGGAAAACCGGGAATCAACCTCTCTCGGGGCCGCCTACATGGCAGGACTTGCCTCAGGCATATGGAACAGTGCCGGTGAACTCAAGGCAATGAGAAGAAGTGCGCGGCACTACCAACCAGGTATGGATAACGCAACAAGAAACAGGAATAGAGAAGGATGGAACAAGGCATTGCTAAAGACCCTGGCACGGTAACCAGGAAATCCCTGTAACCAACATATCCTCCAGTTGACATATAGCCCATTACCATATCCTGCACAGTATCATTTTTTCTGGAGAGTACTCCTGTTCATGATGACCTGCATGCCTGGTGTCGCCAGGTCTGCAGAAGTCCTGGTCCTTGAAGAACAGAATGCGTATGAGCTTGCCGGGCACATGGACGTCCTTGAAGACCTGTCGATAGAGATGACCTTCCCAGAGGCGCTGGAACGCTTTGCCGGTGGTGAATTTGATGCACTTTCGGGTAACCTTAACGGAGGGTATGCCCGTAAAGCGTACTGGATCCACCTGACACTGCAACGCAGTGAAGAGTTCACGGAAACTGCCATGCTGAGGCTTTCCCCCGGGTATCAGGATGAAGTCACGATATATATCCAGGATAACGATGCCAACCCTTTATCCCCAACATCATACAGTACAGTGTTGCTCGGAGATCATATCCCTGTCAACCAGAGACCTGTCATACATCCTGATTTCGTAGTTCCTCTTCAGCTTGAGCCAGGTGTTCCGGTTGAACTCTTCATCAGGATATACTCCAACAGCTCTATGAGCCTTGCCGGAAAGGTGCACACACCATTGGACCTTGATCAGCATACCTATAGGGATATTGTACTGCAATCAGGATTCCTCGCCGTCATGCTCGTAATTTTCATGATGAACCTGATTTTTTTTATTTCGATCCGGGATTCTCTCTTCCTTTATTTTTCACTCTACATACTGACCATATTCCTTACAACTATAGCCCTGGAAGGCATTCTCACGCTCATATGGCCAGAAGTTGTGCACCTTGCCTCTGATTACCTTGTGTACGGAGGAATTGGTGCCCAGGTCATGGTTTTTTCAGCGTTTTCAATCAAGCTATTCCATAATATAGCGGCAACCTGGACACTCAGGTTCCTGAAGCTGATGCTGCTAATGGGCTTTCTGACCATGATTGCAGTTCCTCTTGGCTTCTATCCCACTATTGTTCCCCTGACATTTGTCGGAAGCCTGGTGATCATATTCCTGCTGCTCAAGTTAAGCGAAAAAATGCTACACGATGCTCCGCAAAGCGGATTGTTTATTTTCCTGGCATTCGCAATCAGCACAGTAGGCTATACATACCAGCTAATCAGGTTGCTGGGCTTAATTCCTCTGGGTCCAGCATGGGACATCAATACCATCCAGCCTGCAAACATGGTACATATCGTACTGATATCCCTTGCTCTTTCTGAGCGACTCAGGATAGCCGAACGCGAGCTTGGCGAAGCATCGAGAGCCGCTGAACAACGGGCAACGGAGCTTGCCAGAGAGATGACCCAGGAGCTGATGGACAACAAGGAGAGGCTTGAGTTTGCCCTGGCTACAGAGCACCTTTCGGCCGAACGACAGCACAAGTTCCTGACCATGGTATCGCACGAATACCGTACCCCGCTCGCGATTATCCAGGGAAATCTTGATATCCTTGACATCAAATCAGGAAAACAGGGCACAACGGAACTGGGCAAAATGAGGCGTGCAGTACAACGCCTGGTTGATGTCATGGATGTCTCCCTTGAGCAGAGTCGCCTCATGGATCCACAGGTAAGTGCCAAGTTCAAAAGCATTCCTGCATCAGTATTTGTGGAAAAGCAGGTGGAAGCAGTCAGCTGGATGTGGCCGGAAAGGAAATTCATTCTGGACATGACTCTGGAAAACGAACGAATTTCAGGAGAATTACCGTTGCTGAACACAGCCCTCTTTAACCTGCTCGACAATGCGCAGAAATATTCGATTCGTTCAACGCCTGTAGAAATATTCAGCAAATCATACAAAAATCACCTTGTTATTGAGGTAGTCAACCGTACTGAAACACTAGATCCTGATGAAATCGGGTTCATATTCGAGAAATACCAGCGTGGCAACCTTAGCGGGCAAATTGCCGGAGCAGGAGTCGGTCTCTGGCTTGTAAGGCAGATAATGCATCAACATGAGGGCAGTGTTGATTTGGAATACGATCAACAAGGTATCGTCACTGCCCGCCTGACGATGCCGCTCGAGGTCCCTGGTATTTCCTGATAATTTACTATCCGCCTGTCACAGTCAGGAAATATCAGGAAAAGTATCTGTGAACATGCGTGATTTTTCATTAGATAACGTTATAAGCACTCCGAAAAACCACAATCGTTCCGTTTAACCTGAAATGTCCACATGACGCAATCACCCGGAAACGATGCCCCCCAGGTCATTATCGTTGAAGATGATGATGACCTGCGTGAAAGCATTATTGAGTACCTGAAACTTTCGGGTATCGCTGTTGCTGGAGTCGGAACAGCCCTGGAGTTTTACCAGGCGATTGCGATAAAAAAATATGCCATAGCTATTCTTGACCTTGCCCTGCCAGACCAGGATGGACTGGTGCTGTCGCGATACGTTCGTGCAAACACGACAATGCGCATCCTCATGCTGACTGCACGAACATCTGTAGAAGAACGACTTGCCGGCTATGAGTCAGGCGCTGATTTCTATTTGCTCAAGCCTGTTGATTTCCGTGAGCTTGCCGCAACAATCAAGAACATACTGCAACGTATACCGGCTATGGAGGAAGAAGCTTCTCGGGATAATCCCGAGAAGTGGCTACTCGTGCAGAAAGAATGGGCACTCGTGATACCGGACGGTGAAGCCCTGAAACTGACATCAAAGGAATACGCCTTCCTGGGATGTCTTGCAAACAACCATGGTCACGTTGTATCACGGGAACACCTGCTCGACACCCTGGGCTATGAAAACAATGAATCCGGCAACAGGGCCCTCGAGTCCCTGGTCTACCGTTTACGCAAGAAAATATCGCCAGAACTTGACGCCCCCATCAAGACAGCCACTGGGGAAGGATACAGTTTTTCCTCTCTCTTGATACTCTCATGAATAACATGAAGGAACCTGAAAACAACTCTAGTACCCCTGTCAGCGTCACCTGTCCCCGTTGCGGGAAAACGTTCATCTGCAGTCGTTCAAGCGAGTGCTGGTGCACAACAATGGAACTAACCGACGAGCTCCGCAGCTACCTTGCGGCACACTATGACACCTGTGTCTGCAGGGAATGTCTTGAAGAACTCCAGGCTAAAAACCGCTCTCACGAATAAACACCCCGGGTGATAGTACCTCGTCGGGTAACTCTGGTTCCCTGAATATCCTGTACACAGCATATTCATGCACCATATCGCCATCACTGCCAACCCTGGCAGGAATCCCTCAAGTAATGCGCAGCTGTTGCCCAACGATAGTTATCAATTATTCGTTAAATGCCTGATCAACCCGGCACAACTGTCAAATCGAATCGAACATTTAATTCACATAGAGAAAATTCAAATCCTCACAGCAACTTAGACGAAACAGCACAAGAGAGCTCCTGGAGTGAAAATGGTTTGTACAAAATCATATCCTCGTCTTCATTGACCTCATGAAAATCCACCCCTAATCCAGTGATAAAAATCACTTCAATGCCAGAGATCTTCTCCTTTGCCTGACGAGCAAGCATCTCGCCTCTCATTTCATGCATTGCAATATCAGTCAATAGCAGCTTTACATCCGGACACTGTTGTATGAACTCAAGGGCACTTACCGGATTGATAAATGTATGAAAATCATACCCTAACAAATTCATCATCTTGGCTCACTCGTGTCCGGTTGTTGAAATAATAAAATCTTATAAGAGATTATAAATAAATAATATACAGCGATTTTTTGGCGTTACCGACTTGAAAACTCCTGCTATCTTTGATCATTTCACAACTCTACGACAAGGAATGATCGATGTATACAGGAAAAACAGTCTTTGCTCAGCTTCTTGACCATTTGCCGCTTCATCAATTTCGTCGATGTGTCAAGCGTTACAAAGGCAATTACAAGGTTCAATCGTTTACGTGTCTCGATCAATATCTTTGCCTGTTCTTTGCACAACTGACCTATCGGGAAAGCCTTCGCGATATTACCACCTGCCTGCTCGGCATGCAGAACAAACTGTATCACATGGGCATCCGTGGCAAGATTGCTCGAAGTACGCTTGCCGATGCCAATGAAAAACGGGACTGGCGAATTTATCAGGACTTTGCCCATATCCTGATTCATCATGCCAGAGAACTCTACAGCAAAGACTCCTTTGGCGTCAGCCTTCAGGAAACCGTATACG